>OODC01000373.1_pt1 | contig 30834 bp, 23 predicted proteins | sample 1671711 | NCBI WGS metagenome assembly OODC01 (sample SAMN06348184, study PRJEB24527) | human gut metagenome | reverse complement strand
ACGTCGTTAGTTTTTTGTATAGCATCCGCAAAATAAGCATGACAAAAAAGCCCATATTGAAATGGGAAAATCTCTTTTATTTCAATGCTTATCTAATACGCATGCTATGCAACATAAACGCCGTCTCCTTTTATATATAATTTCATATTATCAGGAAAATAGTCTACTGTCAATACATAACAGAATTTGTTTAAACTAATAATAGGAACTGTGTAGACAAATCTGAAAAGAAAGGTGAACAGTAGAATGCAATAGGATGAATGAATAATAGCAAAAAGGTGTGCGACGAGTTATATATCTCCCCAGGTTACCTTGCGAATATCGAGAACAAGGGACAGCAATCGAGTTTACAGGTGTTCTATGATTTTGTGACCCGGCATCATATTTCGGTAGATCAATTTTTCTTTCCGAACAGCAACGCGGAAAATCCACCGCACGGCGGTAGTTTGACGCGCTGCTAGACGGTATGAGCAATAAGGGCATACGGAGTATAACCGCAACGGCAAGAGAGATAACGGAAGTCGAAAAAGCAGAGGAGTAACCTCACAATATGGAAACCGGGAGATTTCAGCGCGTGGCGGCTGCAATCTTTTTTTGTGTCCAAAATCAAAGGAACACGCAACAAATACCGTCTTTCGATGGGGGATGGAGTAGATAGCGAGCAAAGCCCCTGGATAGCCATTTGGTTTCCGGCGCTGCTTGTTGAGGGAATCCCCCAAGCCCCCATGAACGCAGAATTTCATTCTGCGGCTGCGCGTCCGATGGACGCTTTTGACCATGACCAGCTCACCGCTGGTCGCGGTCTTTTTCTTTTTCGGCATCGTGTTCCGCCTCCATGTTTAAGAGCCGATCCACATTGGCCTTTGCTGCCAACAGCTCCCGCATTTCCTCGCGGGAGCGCCGGTACTCGGCATAGGTCTTTTTCTTTTTCTCCAGCAGCCGAGCATACTCGGCTTGCAGCTCCTTGACCTTGGGCAGCTTCTTGACCCCCATATCGTCAAAGGCTTTTTTGGCCGCCTGATGGAGCAGGAGTTCCTCCTCATGTTCCTCGCGGAATTTCTTGGAGTAACCGGCCTTCCGGTAAGCCACATAGGTGTCACGGGTCTTGGCATAGTTGATGATATGGGTCCGCAGCACAGCAATCTCCGCCATGCGTTTCTCCGCTGCCTTGATTTTTGAAGATAGCTCATTGTGGTGGGCCGTGGCCGCCGCAGCCTTTTCCTCCAGCACAGCATACTCCAGCAGGTTATGCTCGGTGAGATAGTTCACGGTCTGTGCCATCTGTTTCAGATTAAAAACCTTGGCCCACCGCACATACCCGGCACCTTTTCCGGCCTGGAGCTTTGCCTGGATGTCAACTAGCAGATTGACCTTGGACGGATCTGCCTGCTTGACCGGTTTCTGACGGGGCGTATGCTCCTTTTGACCGGCGAGGACAGCCAGCAGGTCCTCCAGGGTGTAGCCATCACCCAGACTGTCCAGACGGGCCACTTTGCTCCAGCCGGGGAGTTTCAAGCGGTAGGATTTGCCGCGCCCGGATACTTCGCAGCCGGATTCCCGGAGCAGCTTCAGCAGCTCGTCCAAATCAGCAGGCTTTTGTGCCAGGGCTTTATCAATGGCAACACGGAGCAATTCCCGATGGGACGGTTTCGCCTGGTCGCCCAGCCACTTGTTGTAGCTCTTTCCGTGGGGCTTGGGATTCTCTACAATGGACAGCCCGTTCTCAATGCAAATGGTGTCGCTCAAACGCCGGACAGCTTTCGTGCTGCCCCAAAAGTTGCGGAACTTCCGGTCACAGTCCAGATTGACCGAACTCCAAATGATATGATTATGGACATGGGCTTTGTCGATGTGAGTGCAGACGATAAAGGCGTGTTTGCCCTTGGTGAACCGCTTGGCAAACTCCACGCCCAACCGGTTGGCCTCCTCCGGGGTGATCTCCCCAGGACAAAAGGACTGACGGACATGGTAAGCGATCACATCGTCCGCTCCACGAACCCGTCCGGTGGCGGCGATATACTGGCGCTTGGCCAACATAAACTCGGCGTCGGCCACACGGCTGTCGCACTCGTAGCCGGTGATGAGCTTGCCGTGGTCTGTCTTTTGCGGATTAGCCACATAGTCGATAATCGCGCTGATGGCACGGCTCTCGGTCCGGCCCTTGCCGATATGCAGCGGCATGATGCGTGTGGTTGCCATAAAGGTTGCCTCCCTTCAAAAAAATAGGCAGCCTTAACTGCCTATCTCGTCACGGTAAGAAATAATTTGTTTCTTTTTCTGTTTGGCGCACCGCAGTGTTGTGGCGGCTCCACCCCAATCATGGAGAACATACGCTACTACCACATCACTGGCCTCTACCATCCAGCGATTTCTGTGAGAAATCGCAAAACGGCGTGGCGTAGTTTCCAACGGCGGATACACGGTGCTGTCGTAACCGGAAGTGTTCCTCCCGGTGTTTAGATATGCCAGAACAAGGATCAGCTCAATCTGCGGATACCGTTTTTTCTGCGCTCTCAGAACAGACGCCGCCAATAAGTCAAAGGCTCCATAGCCGCCCAGGTAAAAGGTAGTCGCTCCTTGTTCAATCAGTTTTTGCGTAACAGCGTATAACCATTTCTCTATTTTCTCACTCTGCGAGATCTGTGCATGGCCACAAAAGGTTACAATCATACCTTGTCCTCACTTTCTAAAGCTATTGTTCTGAGCTTCAATCAAAAGCAAAGCTGACAGCTTATAAAACATAGTCTAACAGACGCTATTATAACCCGCAATCATAATGTAGTCTTAGAGTACATAAAATAATCGCTAACAGCTAATAGACGGGTGTGGACTATGGAACAAAGCAAATTGGGAAAGCGCATCAACGAGGTGCGGAAGTCTCGTGGCCTGACAGCCGACAAATTATCGGAATTATGTAACATCAATGCCACTTATCTGCGGCAAATTGAAGGTGGAGCCAAGATGCCCAGCCTGCCGGTATTCATCGACATTTGCAAGGCGCTCCACATTTCTCCTGACTATCTGTTGCAGGATGAATTGAGCGAAAATGAGATCAGTAAAATCCATGAAATTGAAATGCTATGGAAAGATGCGCCACTGTCAAAACAAGAGCTTGCACTTGCAATGATAAAGGCAGCTCTAAAGCATCCAGAGCAGTAAAACAGCCAGCCGGGTTCAAACCGGCTGGCTGCACTTTTCTCTCCAATATTATCCGTAGACCAAATCCTGTATTGCAAACTTCAAATCCTGCACCTTGCCAAGCAGCCAAAAGGCCAATTTCGGCAGCCCAAAGGGGCTTATGAGAAACGCGATTACCAACAGAATAAGGCCGTTCTGCGGGGAGTATGTCATCAGGACGGCCACGCCCAGCAGGGCGATCACCGTACTGAGCAGCCCCAGCACCAAGCCAGATACATAGACCAGCCCCACGCAAATCCAGATGGCCAGGGTGAGCAGCAGGATCACCGGCGCAATCACAATCTTCATAATCAGCTTCAATACGGTCATTTCATAGCCTCCTCTCGACGATCTAAATACTTCTGGCATAGACGGCGGACCTGTTCCTCGTCGGCCTCGTTTTCTTCCCGGCGTCCCTTTGTCAGCTGAATGGAGGCAAAGGATTCGTACTCGACCAGCAGATGGTCAAACAGTTCCTCCGGGGTCCGGCACACATCACCCTCGCAATAGGGCGGGTCCGGGGGCGAGCCGTTGAAGGATACGCAGACATATCCGTACCGGCTCTTGTAGACTTCCAGCTCCATATCCTGCGCCAGATAGTCCTCGAAAATCTCTAAAACCTTTTCAAAGGTCAACATCGGTATCTCAACTCCTTTGTGAGATGTGAGAACACTTTGCTATCTGCCTTTATTATCCGGCAAGCCCCGTCAAAAGGCAAGGATACAGACAAAAAGAAAAAGCGGAGGGAGGCGCGGCGAAAAGAACGCCGTTCCTCCCTCCGCAGATGGGATATATACCCCTGTCACGATAGATTGGAGAGCTGGGTCAGGATTTCCTTCACGCCCTCCCATAGCTGCTCCTGCCGCTGGGCTATATCTTCCAGGTCAGCGTCGTAGACACGCCCGGTCTCATGTACTCGGCGGGTGAGCTGGTTCAGGTTGTTGCTGCTCCGGCGCAGCAGAGACACCAGCTCCTTCAGCTCCGGCAAGTCCAGCTGCACCACATAACCGTCCAGAGCCATCTTCCGCAGATAGGCTTCTCGGTTCTTCGTCCCAAGTTGGGACATTTTCTGCTCGATCAGCGCCAGCTCCTCCGGGGAGACCCGAAAATTCACCTGGACCTCCCGTTTGCGCTTTGGAGTGCTCACCGTTCCGGCTCCCGTTTCTTATGGCCCGGAGCTTTGGGGGCTGCCTGTTTCGGTTCCTGCTTCAAATGCTCCCGGACAGAAGGCCGGGGCTGGCGCAGCTCCTTGGAGCGGTCCTCGCTGCCCAGAATGGTGGCATAGGTTCCAGGAAGTCCCTTCATACCGGTAAACGACAGACTGCGAAACGGCAGGAGATTCATCAGCCGATCATGGTCTTTGCTCCCGGCACGATTCAGAAACTCCGGGGAAATGCGGGCCATGTAATGGGTCCCGTGGGGGCTGTTCGGCATATCTGGTGCGCGCAGCTCCCGCAAAATCCGTTCTGCCTCTGCCTGGATGTCCTCTGACGTCAAGGGCTGGCGGCGCAGATGTTCCTCGCGCACCAGATCAATAAACCCGTTCAAAACAGCGGGGTGGCTGTTCAGGGCATACCCACACCGGACGGTATCGGAGTTGTAGTTGGGGATGGTCTTTGCCCATTCCTTGTTGCGGGGCGAGTAGCGCCCATCCCAGTCCTGGAGCTGGACGGTGTTGGCAAGGACCAGCATGACCCGGTCCATGCCGTAGGTCTCGATCACACCCTTGGCGGCATCGTGACTGAGATACATCCCGTCGAAGTGTTCCCGCACCGCAGCTTCAATGGCCTCCTTGCATTGGAGATTGGCGTTGTTGGAAGCCCGGTACTGCTCCAGCTCTCCATGCTCTTTCGCATAGGCAGCGGAGTGGGGGTAAATGGCGGCTTTCCGCAGCTCCGCCTGGGCCTTGCAAGCATCATCGGCCCGGTTCTCAATGCTGTCCCGGATCACATCCATGTAGCCGGTCTCCAGTTTCTCAAAGTGACGGTACACATCGGCCAGCGGCGTGGGAGAATCCAACAGGGCCTGAGCTTGGGCGTCGGTCAGCTCCAGCTCCTCCATCGCCATCACGATGTCCTCCCGGACGGTGTATTCGTAGGCGTGGTTCAGGACCTCTGCCGGAGGCTGGCTTTTCAGCCAGTCCCGGTATTTGTCCTGTTCAGCGGCCATCTTTTCATAGAGGGCCGTATTCAGATCGTTGGTATTCATGTTATCGCACCTCCTCATGCTGTTTCGGTTTCTTTTCGGGGCTGCGGGGCGGCACCGGGCGCTTCAAGCTGTCCAGCACCGAGGGCCGTGCGCTCTTTGCGATCACGGACTCCGGCTGAGAGCGGCCCTTGCCGTCCAGATTCAGAAGCGTGTCCAGCTCCACCAGACGGGCGGACTTTACCCGCAGATCATCCTCATAAGGGAAAGGCTTGCCCACTTCCTCCTTGGCGGCGGCCTGCTGCTGGTACAGATTGTCCAGCTGGGCCTTGGTCGCCTCCAGGCGCTGGGGCATTTGAGAGAGCGCATTGTCAATGCGGGTCAGGTTGCCGCGTGGATCTGTGCCGAGGCTTGCCCGGTGGGTCATCTGGCCTTTCAGCAGGAGCGTATATTCCTGTTTCCAGGCCGAAAACTCCACGGACATAGTGAAACCCCGATAGTTGCCGATCTGCACAGGTTCGGAGCCTTTGACCTCCTTACAGGCGTCCAGCAGGGCTGCACCGGCGTTTTCTTTGTCGGTCAGCACATCGCCCCGGATCTCCATCCCGGCAAAGCCATCCTCCGGGTGAGGATGGGCGGCCAGGGTCTCCAGGTCTGCCTCAAACCCCTGGATAAAGCCCTTGTGCTTTTCGATTTCCTCCGGGAAGTATTTCAGCAGCTGGTCCTCCAGACGATACTGCTTGCTCTGGTGGTCGGCTTTCATCAGCTTCAGGCGGGATACTTCCACATCCAAATCCATACGCTCTTTGATACGGGGGTCTCCGGCGCACAGAGCCTTGATCTCGGCAAAACTGAGGGCGGTTTCATCCACATCATCGCAGGAGCGCACCGGCGATTTAGAAGTCATGATCTGGCTGATGAATTTTTGTTTATTCTCCACCGTCTGCCAGAGGTATGCGTCAAAGGTTCCTTCGGTCACATAGCGGTACACATGGACAAGAGGATTCTGGTTACCCTGGCGCTCGATACGGCCCTTGCGCTGGGCAAGGTCTCCCGGTCTCCACGGACAGTCCAGGTCATGAAGTGCCACCAGACGGTCCTGCACATTGGTGCCTGCGCCCATCTTGGCGGTGCTGCCCAAAAGGACACGCACCTGACCGGTACGGACTTTAGAGAACAGCTCCTTTTTCCGCACTTCGGTGTTGGCTTCATGGATAAAAGCGATCTGGTCGGCAGGCATTCCCTGAGCAATGAGTTTCTGACGAATATCGTCATATACCGTAAAGACCGGTTCCTGCTCCGGCAGAGGCACAGCGCCTTCCAATGCGTGAAGCAGTGGATTATCCAGCGTTTTCGCCGCCTTGCTTGCAGGAGCTTTTGTCTGCGGTGTAGAAATGTCGCAGAACACCAGCTGGGTCAGCTTGTCAGCTTTGCCGTCCCGCCAGATCTGCATGATGTTGTCCACACACTGATTGACCTTTGTGCCAGGTTCATCCGGCAGCATCTGGTTGACGATCCTCTGGTCCAGCCCCAGCTTGCGGCCATCCGAGGTAATCTTGAGCATATTGTCCTGGGACGGGTCAACGGTTCCGCTGTGTACCAGCGATGCGCGCTCCGAAAGGGTCTTGACCATTTCCTGCTGATGTTCGGTAGGCTGCGCCACGATGTTGTGGTATTCCACCTCCGGGGTGGGCAGGTTCAGTTGGTCGGCGGTCTTGATGTCCGCCACTTCTTTGAACAGGTTCATCAGCTCCGGCAGATTAAAGAACTTGCTGAATCTCGTTCTTGCCCGGTAGCCGGTGCCTTCCGGTGCCAGCTCCAATGCTGTGACGGTCTCTCCAAATCGGGAAGCCCAGCAGTCGAAGTGGGTCATGTTCAGTTCTTGCAGGCGTTCATACTGAAGATAACGCTGCATGGTGTAAAGCTCGGTCATGGAGTTGCTGACCGGGGTTCCGGTGGCAAAGATAACGCCACGGTTTCCGGTAATCTCGTCCATATAGCGGCACTTGGCGAACATATCGCTGGACTTTTGGGCATCGCTGGTGGAGAGACCTGCCACATTCCGCATTTTGGTGTATAAAAACAGGTTTTTATAGTTATGCGCTTCATCGACGAATAGGCGGTCCACACCCAACTGCTCGAATGTCACCACATCGTCCTTGCGGCTCTCGGCCTGGAGCTTTTCCAGTCTGGCCTCCAGGGATTTGCGGGTCCGTTCCAGCTGCTTGACCGTGAAACGCTCACCGCCGCTGGCCTGTACCTCGGCAATACCCTCGGTGATCTCGTCGATCTGCTCGTAGAGGAGCCGTTCCTGGCGCTCCCGGCTGATGGGGATTTTTTCAAACTGCGAATGTCCGATGATAACGGCATCGTAGTCTCCGGTGGCAATTCTGGCACAGAATTTTTTGCGGTTGTGGGTCTCAAAATCCTTGCGGGTCGTGACCAGGATTTTTGCAGAGGGATAAAGCCGCAGAAACTCCGATGCCCACTGTTCTGTCAGGTGGTTCGGCACCACAAAGAGGGACTTCTGGCATAGCCCCAGGCGCTTGGATTCCATCGCAGCGGCCACCATCTCAAAGGTTTTGCCAGCGCCTACCTCGTGTGCCAATAGTGTATTGCCGCCATACAGCACATGAGCAATAGCACCCAGCTGGTGATCCCGCAGGGTAATGGACGGGTTCATGCCGCCAAAGGTGATGTGGGACCCGTCGTATTCACGGGGCCGGGTGGAGTTCATTTCCTCGTTGTACTGGCGCACCAGGGTCTGGCGGCGCTCCGGGTCCCTCCAAATCCAATCACGGAAAGCGTCCCGGATGGCCTGCTGCTTTTGGGCGGCCAGAGTGGTCTCCTTGGCGTTCAGCACCCGGCGTTCCTTGCCGTCTGCGTCCTCCACAGTGTCGTAAATGCGGACATCCCGCAGGTTAAGGCTGTCCTCCAGAATCTTGTAGGCGTTGGCACGGCTGGTTCCGTAAGTGGTGTAGGCCGCCACATTGTTTTCGGAGACAGAGCTTTTGCCCGTAATCTGCCACTCGGCGGTATAGGAGGTATAGTTGACCTGGATGGCGCGTTGAAGGTAGTTCGGGGTGTTGAAAGTCTCATACATGAACTGCTGGATGTACTTCTTGTCAATCCAGGTAGCGCCCAGGCGCACCTCGATCTCCGAAGCGTCCAGGTCTTTGGGCTGGGCGGCGGTCAGGGCCTCCACATTGATGGCAAAGGCCGGGTCCTGCTGTGCGGCTCGCTGTGCCTGACGGAGCTTGCGCCGAACATTGCCGGAAAGGTATTCGTCGGCGGTCACATAGGTGGGCCGTTCTCCCTCCGGAACAGGCCCAGGCAGACGGAAGATCACGCCTTGCAGCTCGGCGGCCAGCTCGTCACTGGTCTTGCCGGTGAGCTGTTCCATATACTCCATGTCCACACGGGCCTTTTCCGCGATGGATACGGCCAGAGCTTCGCTTGCGGTGTCCACGGAAGTCACCGCCTCATGGGGCTTGATGGTCCGCTTTGTGAACATATCTGCTTTGTGCTTCAGTTGGCCATTCTCGTCAATGACTTCCAGCGCGCAGAGCAGATAGTAGCTGGAATCATCAGCAAAGGCCAGCCGGTTCCCCCGGTCATTGATAAGGCCGTACTTGGCGGAAAAATCGTCATAGAGCTGGTTCAGCTCCATCTGCTTCTCACGAATGTCGCTGTCCGGTGTAGCTGCGTCCATTTGCAGGTCGATCAGTTCCTGGACACAATCCCGCAGCCTCACCATGCCTTTAATGCGGGCCTCGGCGGTGGCGTTGAGATCGGGGCGCACCATGCGGCTGTTCTCCCGGAAATACACAGCTCCGTCCACCACGGTATAGGAGTAGCTCTTCACATTGGGGTCAGCGGGGATAGAGGTGTCGATGGCTTCGCCTTCGCCCAGCTCCGGCAGCTCGGCCTCCTGGTAGGTGCCGCGAATGTACTTCACAGCATCGTGCAGCTGATCGGCCAGCTCCAGCCCATCAATGGGGTTCACGGTGTAGTCCATGCCGTGAGCGGTGCTTTCCGGTTCCTGTCGGCCCAGCACCATTTCCGGGTGGTCCAGGAAATAGCGGTTGATGGAAAAGCCGTCCTCGGTCTGCCCGGTCTGCGTCCACTCCGGTACAATGTCCAGCGGGCGATCTCGCTTTTGGAGGAAGATGATGTCCGATACAACCTCGGTCCCGGCATTGGCCTTGAACGCATTGTTGGGCAGACGGATAGCCCCCAGCAGCTCGGCGCGCTGGGCCAGATACCGGCGCACGGTGGAATCTTTGGCGTCCATCGTATAGCGGCTGGTGACAAAGGCCACCACGCCACCGGGACGCACCTGGTCCAACGCCTTGGCAAAAAAGTAGTTATGAATGCTGAAATTCAGCTTGTCGTAGGCTTTGTCCCGAACCTGATACTGGCCGAAAGGTACATTGCCGATGACAAGGTCATAGAAGTCCCGCCTGTCGGTGGTTTCAAAACCGGCCACGGTGATGTCGGCCTTGGGATAGAGCTGCTGGGCGATCCGCCCGCTGATGGAATCCAGCTCCACGCCGTACAGACGGCTGTTCCGCATTTCCTCCGGCAGCATACCGAAGAAATTACCCACACCGCAGGACGGTTCCAGGATGTTGCCGGTCTCAAATCCCATACGGCCCACAGCCTCGTAAATCGCTTTGATGACCGTAGGGCTGGTGTAGTGCGCGTTGAGGGTAGAACCTCTGGCAGCGGCATATTCCTCTGGGGTCAGCAGCTCCTTCAGCTGGGCATATTCCTTGCTCCAGCTTTCCTTGTCAGGGTCAAAAGCATCCGCCAACCCGCCCCAGCCCACATACCGGGAGAGGACTTGCTGCTGCTCCGGCGTTGCCTGCCCGGTGGTTTCCTCCAGGTATTTCAGCAGCTTGATTGCCTCGACATTGGCCTGGAACTTGGCCTTGGGGCCGCCTTCGCCCAGGTGATCGTCAGTGATACGGAAATTCTCGGCGGTGCGGCGCAGATTGGCCTTGTATTCCTCATAAGAGGCTTTCTCGGCAGCTTTGACATTGGGGAAGGTCTGCCACTCGCCGTTTACCTGAATGGAAACGGGGTGTTCGTCCAGCACTTCATCCGGAGTTTTCTCCGGCTCGGTGACAGGTGTAGGAGGCTCCGGCTCATTGGTTCTCAGGGTCTGAACAACCACATCATAGGGCAGATGGTTCTTGTCGCCCGGATAGACAGCCACAGTCTCGGATTGGAAGGTCGGAGCTTCGGCAGCCGGTTCGGGGCGTTCCTGCCCAAAACCGTCCAGCTGACGGGCATACATCCCGCGCAGCAAAGGCGCAACCTCGCTCCACTGGAAGAACAGCATGGCCAGACGCTTTTCATCTGCATCCAGCACTTCCAGCTCAATACCTTCCGGCATCGTGCGGTAATCGGCGGTCTCGCCGGTCTCCAGCTCCATCGTTTCCACGATGTTGGGATAGGCCCGGCTCAGCCACAGGGCCACCTCCTGGTTGCTCTTGCCGTTGCGAAGAAGCTCGGAAAGCTCCGCCTTGTCCGCTTCACCGATCAGGCCATGGGCAAGCACATCCCGCAGGTCCTGGTCCACCGTATCCAGATTTGCAGGCAGGAACTCGGTATAGAAGTCATTGCGGTTATCCTCCCGCAAAAGATGCTCAAACCGTTCCCGGCTCTCAGCCCGGTAGATGGGATAGCTCATGCCGGTGGGCAGCAGCTGCACCGTGTCATCCCGCAGCTCCGTGATCCGGTGGGCGAGGTCATCCAGATAGACAATATCCCCCACATTGTAGGGAGGGACTGTTGGATCATAAGAAGTCCGCTCCCTGACCGTGCCACGGGCCGCAGCATATTCCTTGTCTGACACAGGAACACGCGAATCGCCGGAAGAAGGCTGTTCCGGCTGCTCTGCTTGAGTGGTCTCCCTGGATATGGCCTCCACATCCCGCATGACCTGCTGAATAAAGGGGTCGTTGTCCAGCTTTTCCGGGTCCACCACATGGCCGTCCACAATGCCGCGCTGGGCCAGGGCCTCCCGGATGGCGATGGGGTCCACATCGTCCAGATTATCCTGTTCGACCTGGGTGTAGAAGCGATCCTCCTTGATGAGCTGGGCAATCCGGCGCTGCACCTTTGGCCAGGGCAGCGCCGTTCCTTCGGGGCTTTCCGGGCGGATCGCAAACGGGGTTTTACCATCGCCGCCGTCAAACTCATGGGCCAGCCATGCTGCGGTGTCTCTTTCTCGCGCATGGTCTTTCATGTAGCGGACAACGGCGTGTTTGCTCTCGATTTTGCCATTCCAGTCCTGGATAGCTCGGTCAATGTCATTGTCCGAGAGAGGGCGCAGCAGCTCATGGAGCTTGGGATAGGTCTCGTCTATGACTTCCCCATGAAGGCGCTGCCGGAACTCCGGGGTGTCAGAATAGAGGCGAAGCAGCCCCATATTACCGGCTCCCAGGACGGCACGGCGAATAGCGGCGTTGCCCTCGATCACGGCGTTCTCGTAGTCACTGTGACCGCAGGCGTTCCGGTATCTGATGTCCTGGATAACAGCCTCCAGCACGATGGGCTTGTATTGCTCATGCAGCTCCCGGAGAGTGGCGGCTTGGATGGCTTCTTCGTCCCGGAACGCCTGGAACCCGTCAGCACCATACTCTGCTTCATGGGCGTTGATGTCCTGTTCGGCCTCATGGTCGATAGAGGGGATGGAATACTCCCGGCGCTGGGTGCTGCCCTCCAGGGTGGCGGAGACCGTCACATCATGCTTGGCCCGGAGCTGTTCCAGGTACTGCTCCAGCCGGTTTGCCGGGAACCCGCACATTTCCACACGGCCACCGACAGGGATAGCACGGGAGACCAGTTGCAACCCCAGCTCCGGCGCGGCTTCTTTGGCGTCCTCGCCATAAATCTCGAAGAAATCGCCCATCTGATACAGGACCATATCATCCGGGTGTCGCTCCTTGACACCGTTGTATTCCCGCACAGCCGGGTCAGGCTGCGGCTGTTCTTGGGCAAAAGAAAAAGCAGAGGATGTTTTCACATTCTCTGCTTCATCTATTCTTTGGATTTGTTCAGCTTCGGAGAGGAACAGGTTTAGGGTTAGCTGTTGATAAGCTCCGCCATCAGAATCTCCTCGGCCTGGGCCTTGCAGGTGTTCATCAGACCCACCCAGCGCATCGGATTGCGGGCTTTCAGCTCCTCCGTCGCGCCCGCCGACTCCGCCAACTGAGGAATCATCTGCTCCAGACGGCTGTTCGCCGTCTCGTCGATTTCCAGCAGGTGCGGGTACAGCTTCTCGGTCAGCAGCAGCTGGTTGTAGATCAGGGGTCGGTGTTCCTTCAGGTACGCTTTCCGCATCCTGCCGTACTTGCCCAGGGGCTTCTCCGGCTGTTCGCTCAGGCTCAGGTCGGGAATCAGGTAATCGCCGTTCCTCGTGTAAGTCAGGTTGTTCTCCATGTGTAACGCTCCTTTCCGCGAGTTGTTCGCGCTCATAGTTCTGGATGGTGACGCCGATCTGCCGCAGCACCTGCTGGTTCATTTGACTGACCGCCGCTCCCAGCGCCCCAACCGTGGCCGGGGTATTGAAATCGAAAATCGGCATGAAGTCCTCATGCTGGAAATATTGTTCCGTATCCAGCCCACAGCGGGACATCAGGGCATAGGCGATGCTGACGGTGGCGGCGGACTTAAATTGGACTTCGATGTTGAGATCATCGTACTCCTCCAGAAATGAACCGTCAACGATATAGCGGAAGTCCTGTTGATGCTCGTCCCAATACTCACTCGCCAGTTTTCCAGCCACATCGGTGAGCTGCTGGGCAAGATCGTCACCGGCAACGCCGTAGTTGCGCTCCAGCATGGCCGACACAGGCCCGATGTGCTGTTCCTCCAGTTGCCACAGCCAGGGGGTGCGGGAATGTTCACGGGTCCCGGTGTCGGAAATATCGAACACATAGCGCAGCCGGGGCCTGTCGCCGGAATCGTCCACCAGAGCGATCCCCTTGGAGCCACGGCGCACATATCGTCCCATTTTTTCATTCCACAGGTCGTACTCGGCGCAGGCGGTGGCGTCCGGGCGCTGGGCGTAAATCATCATCTGTTCATGGAATGGGTATTTGTAGAGGCGGGCGGCAGTAGTGAGAAAGGCTGTCCATTCTTTCCAGCTGCCCACAAGCCGGGTCGATACCTGTTCGGCCATCTGCCGGTAAAATTCAGCTTTGGATGGCATGGTTTTCTGTCCTCCCTTCATGTTAAATAGAAATGGGGCGGCACATCAGGCCGCCCCGCTGGGTCTTGGTGTGGTTTTTACTCGTCGAAATCCGGGTACAGCTCCAGCTCGGCAAACTCGGCGTCGCTCATAGCCCGGAGCTTGGAGAGGGCGCTGTCCGTCAGCTCCCGCAGCTCGGCTTCCTCCGGCGAAAGCTCACCGCACATCTCGGTCAGAGCCTCGATCAGCCCGGTGCGGCTGCCGGTGTTGTAGATGCAAAGAAGGTTCGTTTCCTCAAAGGTGAAGTTGTTCATATCAAAGCTCCCTTTCCGCGCTCTTTTTTTGCGCTGTCTTTTTGTGTTCCGTCTTGGGCTGGCTTTTCAGCTGCTCCATTACGGACTTTTTCTTTTCCCGTTCCTCTCGATGGACGGCTGCTGCCAAGTCCATAAGAGAAATGGGCTGACCACTGCGGGCCTGTTGTTCCAGCTGGGCCACTGTCGGCTCCTTTGGGCCGTTATTGATGATACCGTCGATCATGCCGTAATCATCTTCCACCGTCATTTCCGCATTTCTCAGCGAATTTTCCGGCAAGAAACCTTGCACCTGGGTGAAACCAACACTGTCGCAGTAATGACAGGATACCTGACCATTCTGCTTGATGGCAACGATGTCACTGACGCTCATAGACGGGCTGTGAAAATCCACCGGCTTTTGCAGATTGAACTGCTCATACAGCCTTTCCAGCTGCTCCATAGTGCTGCCGGAACCGTCCAGAGGGGCGGTATAGATAAGGTCATAGTTACTCCGCTCTACGGACAGATTGTGCGATTGCAGCCAATCCAGATTCATAAAACGCACATTCTGCGGGTCATCCTTGCTCACCTGATAAATAGCAAAACAATTTCCCTCATGGGAAAGAAACGCCTGTTCCCGTTCCAACTGCCGATCCTGTCGTTCCAAAACTTTTTCGTGAAAGTCCGGGCTTTGCTCCCATTCCTCGCGGGACACAGCAAAGATACCGTCATGGGCGTCCAGGTCGGCAGTGTCAAAGGCCATTTCCGGGTTTTCACCCTCCTGGACGATATAAACGGTCAGGTCTCGCTCCATCAGCTCATAGGCTCGCTCTTTGGAGAGGGGCAGAAGGTCACCGTCCAGGTAGCCGCATTTCTCCAGATCATCCTGAGTCAGTGCCGGGTCCGGCATGGGATACTCGTCCAACGCCTGCTCCTGGGCATCCGGCAGCTGGGTGGCGACAGCTTCTGCGGTCTGCTGGTAGGCGGCCTCCTGCAAAGTCTCGATCATGGACAGCGGGGCATACTTGATGGACTTGCCGCCCATCCCCATGTCCTCGCAGATATGGCTGACTGCTGCGGAACGGCCCAAGTCCGGCCCATCCAGCCGGCCGCCGTCCAGCTGCTTCATGGTTGCCACATCGTAGAGTGTGTAGTCCCAGCCGGTGTCGCAGGGCTGAACATGGAGATAGGCGGTATCGTCCAGCACCAGCAGGGCCTCCCGGTACTCGGCGCTGGGCTGAGATACTTCCTCCACAGCCTGCTGGGGTGCCTGCTCCGGTTCCGGGGCGGCGGTCAGGTCAATGCCGCGCTCCTTGCAGATTTCTTTGTAGTGGCGCTCAATGTCGTTAATCAGCTCACAGGAGGTCTTGTTGATGATCTCCAGACTGGCCCGCAGCTCCTTCAGCTCCTTGTCCTTAGACCAGGAAGCGATGTAGCCGAAGCTGTTCTCGCCGGTCTGGATACCGAAATATTGGCAGACCGCATAGGAAATGCTCTCGGCCTCCACTTCCTCGGTGTTGCGGTTCTTGGCGGCCTGTTTCACCGCCGTCAGATCTTCCTCCACCTCCAGCCGCCACTCAAACTGATTCTCGTCCACATAGCGCCAGCCATCCTCGGCGGCGGCCTGTTCCGCCTCCGCTTCGGTGGTAAAGTCCAGGCGATAATCGTGCTTGACGCCGCCCTCACTCACCATCACGATCTTCCAGGTCGGCTCCGCCTCATACTTTTTGGGGTCATGGAGCTTGCTGTGAGCGGTCTCATGGACAGCGGCGGAAATGGTCTGCACCTCACTCATGCCTTCCCGGAGGGCGATCCGCTGCTGCTCGGAGGAAAAATAGCCGTCCATGTTCGCGGCCATCGGCTCAAACTCGATGGGGACCGGGGCGGAACGGCGCAGAGCTTCCATGAACGCCTCATAATGCGGCACCGTCCCGGACAGGCTGGAGGCCAGCTCCGGCAGGGGCTTGCCGTCCGTCTGCGAAACATCAAATACCTTGACCGGGCGGAACATGGGGATTTCGATTTCCTTTTCCTCCATGACGGCCTTGCCATCCGCGTCCAGAATAGGAGCCTGGGTATCCGGGTCGCGCTTCATTTCCTCGATCTTCTTTTTGTAGGGCGTGGGGGCGATGATGGTAATGCCATGCTCACCCTTTTTCACATGGCGCTCAAACTGGTTTTTCCACTTGTTGAATCCGGCCACCAGGGTAGCGTCCGGGCGCTGCATATAGATGAGCATGGTGTTGTTGACGGAGTAGCGGTGGAACTTGGACATGACGGACAGGTAGCGCATATACTTCTCGCTCTCGAACAGCTCCTTGATACCCTGTTCAATGCCCGCCGTGATCTCCTGCAACCGCTCCCGGTTGGTGGGCTTATCAGCCATGATTTTCACTCTCCTTTCCAAATTGGCGATTTCTGATTGATGTTCGGCAATCCACAGCTTTTGTTCCTCCGGGCCGTCCTCCAGAAAAAAATCCAGCAGATAGCCCACATAGTCCTTTTTCTGGATTGCCTCCATGAATCGGGGATGAGGATTTTCTTCCGGCGTTTTGGGGGAAAAGTCGGTTTCCCACTTTCTCAGCAGATGATAGTAGTCAGCCAGGACACGAAAGGAATGGTCCCGCTCCTCCCTGAATTTCTGCGCCTCGGATTTCTGCCGGATATAACGCCTCCGGGGAGGGGCCTGACTGTCATAAGTCAGGCCAAAATCCTGGGCCAACTTCTCGGCGGCCTCTTTGGGGGACAGATTGTAGAGCCGTGCTGTGAAGTCGATCACATCGCCGGTGGCACCGCAGCCGAAGCAGTAGAAGTATTCCTCGTTCAGCTTCATGCTGGGATTTTTGTCATCGTGGAACGGGCAGCAGGCCATGCCGCTCCGGTTGACCTCGATCCCATACATCTGCGCCGCTTCCCGGACGGTGACGGACTGCTTGACAGCCTCAAAGACGCTCTCGGCCATGCTTACTCATTGCCTTTCTTGGGGGTGGGCGGCCTGTACCCGGCAGCCTTGGCCCGTTCACTGGCCGCCTTGCGGCGCTGGTTGCTGTACGGTTCCCGGACGGACACGCAGCGTTTGGGGACAAGAAAGGTCTGCCGGTCCTTTTTCACGATCTGGTCAGGGTATTTCTCCGCCAGCCGCCGCAGCTTCTCCAGCAGCCGGGGGTCATGGGTATAGACCTCGGCGGCGGCCTCGGCCTGGTTGTAGAGGATAATGGTTTCCTGTTCATAAAGGGAGAGCTTCATCGTTTGCCGCCTTTCTGCCGGTCAAACGCCAGCTTGAAATTGGCGTACTTCCCATCGTCCTCCAGCACCACGATGGCATCGTAGGTCTTGCTGGTTTTCTCGGAGTACAGGCCGGTCACATGGGCGCGGCCATCTTTGAGCAGCGCCGTCACGACGGCCTTGGTGGGCTGCTTGCGCTTCAGCTCCCACCACTTGTTGTTTTTCCAGATAGCAAATTTGCAGCCCTCGTTCTGGCAGAAGAACCCCTTTTGCAGCTCCGCCACATCGCCGCCGCAGCGGGGGCATTTGCCCACCACTTCGCGGGGCGGCGTGAACAGATACTCGGTCCCCTTGATGACCTGATAGGTTCTCACCAGCTCCTGGAGCATGGCGCTGATCCCGGCCATAAAGTCCTCCGGGGCCAACTCGCCGCACTCGATCTCGCCCAGCCGGTACTCCCATTCAGCGGTCAGAAGGGGCGATTGCAGCTGCTCCGGCAGCACCGTGATAAGGGACACCGCATCATGGGACGGCAGGAGCTGCATAGTTTTCTTGCTCTTTTTGCGCTCCAGAAAGCCGGTGGACACCAGCTTTTCCAGAATCCCGGCGCGGGTGGCCGGGGTCCCCAGCCCCTTGCGTTCAGCATTGTCCGGCATATCGTCCTTCCCGGCAGTCTCCATCGCGGAAAGCAGCGTATCCTCGGTGAAGTGCTTGGGCGGGGTGGTCTTGCCCTCCTTGACGGCAGCGCCGGAAAGAGGCAGGCTCTGGCCCTCCGTCAGCTCCGGCAGGGCCTTATCCTCGGCTTCTTTGTCCGGCTCCGTATTTTTCAGCCCAGCGCGGTAGGCAGCGTCCAGCGCCCGCCAGCCAGATTGTATTACCGTGCGGCCCTTGGCGGTAAACTCCGCTCCGGCGCACTCGACAACAACGGCGGTTTCCGCAAAGGTATAGGGCTGGGCCACAGCGCACAGCAGCCGCAGGGACACCAGCTCCAGCACCGCCTTTTCGCCCAGCGGCAGGCCGGACAGATCTGCGCCCTGGAGGTTGCGGGTGGGGATCACCGCATGGTGGTCGGTCACTTTCTTGTCGTTGATGACCGCACTTGCATCACAGGAAATGGCGATGCCTTTCCGAAACGGCATAGCGTTGGCGACCAGATTCACCAGCACCGGCAGGCTTTCAGCCATATCGCTCGTCAAATAGCGGCTGTCCGTCCGAGGGTAGGTACAGAGCTTCTTTTCATAGAGGTTCTGCAAATAGTCCAGGGTTTGCTGTGCTGTGAACCCCAGCAGCCGGTTGGCGTCCCGCTGGAGGGTGGTCAGGTCATAGAGGGCGGGCGGCTTCTCGGATTTGTCCTTGCGCTCCACCTTTTTCACCGTAGCAGCCGCACCCTGGCAGGCCGTTTTCAGCTGCTGGGCGGCGACCTTGTCCGCCATGCGCTCCCCGGAAACAGAGAAACCGGGCAGCTCCAGCGTGACCGTGTAAAACGGCACCGGCTTGAAGGTGTCGATCTCGGCCTCCCGCTGGACGATGAGGGCCAGCGTCGGGGACATGACGCGCCCGATGTTGAGGGTCCGGTGATACAGCACCGAAAACAGCCGGGTGGCATTGATACCCACCAGCCAGTCCGCCTTGGCGCGGCAGAGGGCCGCATCCCGCAGACCGTCATAGTCCGCACCGGGGCGCAGGTTCGCAAAGCCCTCTCGGATGGCGGAATCCTCCATCGAGGAAATCCAGAGCCGCTTCATGGGCTTCTGGCAGCCCGCCAGCTCGTAGACGCTGCGGAAGATCAGCTCACCTTCGCGTCCGGCGTCGCAGGCGTTCACTACCTCGGTCACATCTGGGGCGTTCATCAGCTGTTTCAGCACATCAAACTGTTTCTTCTTGTCCTTGCTCACCACCATCTGCCAGGGTTCCGGCAGAATGGGCAGATCGTCATAGCGCCACTTGACGTACTCCGGGTTATAGGCGTCGGCATCGGCCAGTCCAGCCAGGTGGCCCACACACCAGCTGACCCGCCAGCCGTTGCCCTCAAAATAGCCGTCCTTACGGGTTGTTGCTCCAATCACGGCGGCCAGACTTTGGGCAACCGATGGCTTTTCAGCGATTACCAGCTTCATGGTTGGTTTGCCTCCTTTCTTTGAGCCAGCGTTCCATCTCACGATGGCAGACTCCCACGCAGGGCTGACCATAATTTCCACAGCCATAACAGGGGTGGCCGGGAGATAAAGAAGGAGGACGGGAAGTTTCCTTCCCGCCCTCCGGCCTGCGTGTCATCATGCGTTCATAGGGGCTGTTGGTGAAGCGGGTCAAACCGTCTTGTCCTCGCTTTCCTCGTCGCTGCCCCCGTCAGCATCCGGCTCATCGGATTCCTCGGTCTCCCAGGAATCGTCCTCATCCTCCAGGTCTGTTTCATCCTCGCCGTAGTCGTAATCGTCCAAATTGTCGTTGCCCTTGGTCTTGGGTTTGTTTTTCACCAGCTTAAAGTAGGCAAAAGCGCCGCCGCCACCCATCAGAGCCAGCACCGCCAAAAGAATGGCTGGATTCAGCCCAGCAGGTTTCTGCGCCGGTTCTTCCGGCTCCGGGGTTTCTTCCGGGGTCTCCGGTTCCGGCTCCTTGCCCGTGCAGCCGCTCATATTGGTGGCGCACACCGGGCAGGCGGTATTGACCGCACCGGCTACACATTTCTCCGTACAGGTACAGGTGGCGGGCTGCTCCTGGGTGGTCTGACCGTCCTCCATCAACGCCATCAGGTCCGCCTCGTCCACCTGGTTCAAGAAGTGGACAGCGGTTTCCTTGTCCTCGTTGGCCCGGTCAATGAGGATATAGAAATAGTTGCCCGCCTTGGTGGTGACGGTGATAAGCTGTTTGTTGCCGCCGAAATCATCCACCAGGGCGGCGTTGCCATCCGGGGTCAGAGCCGGACTGTCCTCGGTTTCCTCCACCACCACATTGGCGTCGTTTGTGGCGTCCTCCGCCGGAGGCTGGTCCGTCCCCTGGGCAAAGGCGGTCACGGAAAGGCCCATCATCAGCACCAAGGCGGCGCAGAGGGCCGAAAAGGTCTTGAAAATTCTCTTATTCTTCATGGTCGGTGTCCTCCTGTTCGTTGTAGTTGGCGGAGGCAGCGGCCATGCCAGGGACCGTACCGCCGGAGAGCATGGCGTTCAGCTGCTCCGGGGTCAGCCGCAGGGCGCGCACCATCTGGACGATCTCCAGGTTCTCCGCCTCGGTTTTCTGCGCCTCCAGGGTTTTCAGCTTATCCTGGTACTCCGCGATCTTCTCGCGGACCTTGGCAATCTCCTGGTCAATGCGCTGGATTTTGTTCTTAGCCATTTCAATCACTCCTTTTCTCATAAATCGGCCTTACCAGTTCATCAGGCCGTAGCCCTTGATGCACTCGTAGGACAGGGAATAACTCTTGATCTTGCAGGCGTCACCGGAATTACCCTCCACGGTGTAGACCCGGCTGCCGTCCGTGCCGACCACAAGGCCCACATGGTCGGCGCTGCCATCCAGGTCCCAATCGAAGAAGATGGCGTCGCCGGGGGCAATATTGGCGTAATCACGCCCGCCCCATTGTCCGTGGGATTGGAACCACGGGATGCCCTGAGACTGGCAGGCGGCAAAACGCGGCTCAGACAGCCCCATCTGGCCGTAGCACCAGGACACGAAGCAGGCGCACCATTCCACACGGGAATTGAAGCCGTACCAGCTCCAGTAGGGCTGACCGCCCACATTGCCCACCTGACTTTTCGCTATATCCACCACGGCCTGATTGCCGGGGCGGGTGCCGTTGACGAACTCAACACCAGCTAAACTCTCGGAATCGCTGGTGTCGGAGGAACCACCGCCGAAAATCAGCGGCTTGTTGCCCAGCGTCTGCCGGTACACCTGGTACATCTCCAGCTGTTCCGGGGTCAACAGCTCCGAGGCAACGGACGAAAGGGGCTTGCTGGTGAGCTTCACATTCAGAATGTAATACTCATACGGGACTTCTTCGGTGGTTGTCTCGCCGGTCACGGGGTCCGTGGAAGTTTCGGTGCGGTATCGTATCTCCACTTCCTCAGTGAGCGTCAGTTCATACTGTGCGTCGAACACGCGCTCCAGCTCTGCCTGGGCGCTCTGTCGGGTGTAGCCCTGCAAGACAGCGGACAGGTAGGCCGCCAGCTCATGGGGGTCATGCCCGATCATGTCGAGGTCGTAGCGGTACTCGTCATACCCCGGATGGCTGCTTTCGATGTTGTCGATCTCGGCTTGCAGCGCCGCTTCCTTGGCAGCGTAGTCCGCCTCCACCGCCACCAGCTCCGGGTCATCCGACGGATAGGTGGTGCCGGACACCACAGAACCGATGCTCTGCGCCATCATGGAGCAGGAGGACATGGTGTTGAGCAGCATACAGACCAGCAGGAAGATCGCGCCAGCAATCAGAAAGCCCTTTTTGTGGCGCATGACAAACGCGCCCGCTTGCTGTGCCTTTTCCTTGACCGTCTTGGCGGCCTTGCCGGTCTTTTGGGCTGTGCTTGCGGTATTCCCGGCAGCTTGACCAGCGCGCTTGGCGGCAGCGTATTCCTTTTTGATGGCTTGTTTCTGCTGCCAGCGGGAAATGGGGTTGCTGGCAAGCTGGGGATTTTCCCGCAGGGACTTCTGATACAGGGCGTTTACATTGGCCTTTTCCAGCTTCTGCTCGGCCTGGGCTGCCTTGCGGTAGGGCTTCAGTTTGTGGCTGCGGTAGCTTTCCCGCATCAGCCGTGCGCCGGTCTCGGCAGCCTCCTCGGACTTGTGGGCGCTCTCAACGCCCACATTGTCCTGTTCGGTCTCCCGGATTTCCTTGTGAACTTTCCCCAGGGCGGCATTGGCGGGGGTATCCCGCACCGCATGGGACAGCTTGGAGGGCGGCTTCTTCTTGTCCTCCATCACCAGCTTGGTGGTCACTTTACCGGTCTCCGGGTCTACCGTCTTTTGCCGGACCTGCTTTTTGGGAATTTTAGCCTGCGCCTTATCCGCTTTGGCGGCGGCCTTGTCCACCTTGCGGATGGGCTTCTCCAGCGCCGGGTCAGCCCGTTCCTCGTCTGTAAAGCGCAGGCGCGGTTCCTTATTCAAACCATTCACCTAGCATGAGGGCGTCCGTCATGTAGCGCAGCTCCACACAGACGGCCAGCCCCACAGGGTCATGGAAGGGGTGCTGAAGCAGATGGGCGTAGATCTGCGCCACCACATTGGCCAGCAGCTCAGACTGGCTGCCCTCGAAGATGACGATGGCGGGAACACCGTTCATGGCGCACCAGATTTCCGTCAGGCGCAGCAGGCCCGCTTCACCATCCTCGTTCAGCTCCGCCGCTTGATCCGCCGCCGTGCGGGTCTCGCTGACGGCATCGGCCAGCTCGGTGAGCAGATAGGTGCGCTCGCTCTCCAGGGCATCGTCAAAAAACATCATGGTGTTCAGTTCAGTATTGGGTTTCATGGTCATTCATCCTCCTTTTTCAGTTCCTGGGGTTTGGTGGTCATAATGCGGTACAGCTCGGTATTCTTCGGGAAGTGATCCACGAAAGGCAAGATCGTGGAGCCATAGAACAGCAGGCCCTCGCCCTCGCTGGAGTGGGTCACATAGGAAAGCTGGTGCGGGGAAATGCCCAGCTGCTTGGCGAGAATCTGCCGGTCCCCGCCAGCCTGGTTGAGCATATACACGAAGTCGGAGTTTTCAAAGATGTTCTCTACCTCGCGGCTGCTCAAAAGGTCTTTGACATTCTGCGTGATGCCGGTGGGAATGCCGCCCCACTTGCGGAAACGCTTCCAAATCTCGACGGTATAAGCGGCGGTCTGCTCCTCTTTCAGCAGCAGGTGCATCTCGTCGATGTAGTAGCGGGTGGACTTGTGGGCGGCACGGTTGATGGTGACACGGTTCCATACCTGGTCCTGGACCACCAGCATACCGATCTTTTTGAGCTGCTTGCCCAATTCTTTGATGTCATAGCAGACAATGCGGTTGTTGATGTCCACATTGCTCTGGTGGTTGAACACATTGAGGGAGCCGGTCACATAGATTTCCAGCGCCGTGGCGATGTACTGTGCCTCTTTTTCCTCCTGCGCCCGCAACAGGTTGTAAAGGTCCTCCAGGATGGGCATATTTTCCGGGCGGGGGTCATTGAGATAGGTCTGATAGACCAGCCGCACACAGCGGTCAATGATGGTTTTCTGTACCGGCTGCAAGCCCTCCTTGCCGCCCACGATCAGCTCACACAAAGACAGGATGAAGTCAGACTTGAGGGACAACGGACTTTCATCGTCCGAATAGTCCAGGTTCAGGTCCATCGGATTGATGTAGTTGGTGGAGGTGGGCGAAATCTTGATGACCTGCCCATGCAGGCGCTCCACCAGGGGCGCATACTCGGCCTCCGGGTCGCAGATGATGATGTCATCATTGGTGAGCAGGAAACAGTTGGCGATCTCGCGCTTGGCGCTGAAGGACTTGCCGGAACCAGGGGTGCCGAGAATCAGTCCGTTAGGGTTTTTCAGCAGCTTGCGGTCTACCATGATGAGGTTGTTGGACAGGGCATTGATACCGTAGTACAGCGCCTCTTTGCCGTTCTGGAAAAGCTCCTGGGTGGTGAACGGAACAAAGATAGCCGTGGAACTGGTGGTCAGCCCTCGCTGAATCTCGATCTGATTGAGGCCCAGGGGCAGCGCGGACATCAGCCCTTCTTCCTGCTGGAAGTCAAGCCTTGTCAGCTGGCAGTTGTACTTCTGCGCGATGGAACTGGCCTGGAATACATTGTTGTCCAGCTGGCGCGGGGTGTCTGCCGTGTTCAGCACCAGGAAAGTCACAAGGAACATTCGCTCGTTCCGGCTCTGCAAGTCCTGCAAGAGCTTCTTGGCCTCGGCACCGTAGGTGGCAAGGTCGGAGGGAATGATGTCCATGTCATATCCGGCGCGGACGGCTTTTTTCTGTTCCTCGATTTTGGATTTATCCAGGTCAGTGATTTTCCGCTTGACCGTCTTGATGGCCTTGATCTGGTCCACGGACTGGATATGCAGGCTGACGATCAGAGAGCTTTCCATATCCAGAAAATCCGCCAGCATCCGGTCATTCAGCTCCGGCGCGAGAATCTGCAAAAAAGAAACAGCCCCGTATTTTTTACCCATACGGAACTGCTTGCCGGTGCGGAACTCGAAGCCGGACGGCGCGATGAAATCCTTGGTGGACAGACCGGACGGAGCCAGCCATTCCCATTCAAAGCGGAACGGCACTTGTTCATCCATGTGGAAGATACCGTGGAGCTGTGCCAGCCGCGCCTTGCCGTCCAGGGTCTCGGCGGCCACACCCAGGCGCTTGAAGTTGTTCAGGATGTCGGTCTCAATGCGCTCCAGGCGAGGCTTGGCGGCTTTGAGGCTGTCCGCGTCGATACCGAAGGTCAGGTACTTGGTCTTGATTAGGCCATTGTTGCCTTTTGCCAGCTGGTTTTGCAGCATGGTCATGTACTCCACCCGGATACTGTCAAAATCATCCCCCTGGAGAGGAATGTTGATGGCGCGGGCAAAGGTCTCCTCAGAGGCCGCAAGGTTCAAAAAGGACAGCTGAAACTGAATGGAGCTGTCGAAGTAGTTGAGGAAATCGCACCAGCCCTCAAAGATCGCCGTCTTGTCCTCGTTCTGCGAGAGCTGATAGTTGATGTCCTGGAATTGGATGGTCTTTGTGTAGTGGCTGCCTGCCACACGGCAGATACCATCCGGCCACATTCGTTCATAGGGGATGCTGTCCTGGGCCGATTTTTCTTTCCGGTCCGTGCGGTTGGCGCGGGCGATGGCGGCCTCAATCTGCTTTCTGTCGGCACGAGACAGCTTTTTCATTTTTTTCTGATTAACCGGCTGCGCGGTCTTTTCGTCTTTTCCGAACAGCCGGTGCAGCCAGCTTTTGATTGCCGTGAACAATGTCATACACCTCCTTGTCGAGTTTTTCCTGCCGTTCCAGAACGGCATAGAAGTTGTTAGTCTGATACGGGCGCTCCTTGGGCCGGATGACGGCCACCTTGATGATATTGCCCACGATCTTTTCCAGGGGCTGACCGTGTTTTTCATACATCGCCAACATGAAGAAGGGCAGCATGACCAGCATCATACACATGGCAGCCACGCTGTTTCCCACAGGCCCCCGGAGCAAAAAGAAAAGCGGTACGCCGATGAGCGCCCCGCCGCCGAAGCAGACAAGCTGCCTCTTGGTTAAGTTGAACGCGACCTTGGTTTTGACTTTCGTAAGGTCTTTGGGTACGGGTACATAAGCCAAAGGGATTACCTCCTTCCTGGTTAATGTGCATTGAACACGGACTTGGCAAGGCTGCCGGTCTTAAAGAGCGTAAAGCACAACAAAACCGTATAGCCCACGCAGCTCCAGATGGCCATAATGATGTCGGATTCGGTGGCGATACTCTGCACCAGCACGGCGTAGATCGCCACACAGACGATGATGAGAAATGCCTGGAAGCCCAGAGCGATCAACGAGCGCAGATAGTTCTGGCCCATGCCGCCCCATTCCTTGCCCATCATGGTGGCCATAGGGATGGGGGCCACCGAAGTCACAAGTAGGGTAAGAACCCGGCGCCTTGCCATATCACTATGGCAGGTTTCCGAGAACTCCCCTCCGAACCGGACTTACACCTTTCAGCGTATCCGGCTCTCCAGACGTCAGTCTAATTTCCCAGCGTGTAACTTATCGTGGCAGGGGACACAAAGCGCCATTGTCTTGCGCTTGCGCCCAATCATAGCGATTTCCCATTGTTTCCTGCCGCTCAAGTCTTTGAGTTTTCGTACATGGTGTACTTCAATCGGTACATTCTCTGCTCCGCACCACTCGCATTGATTCGCTTTCAGCCGCTTTATCAGGCTATTGCGTCCGTAGTTCTCAAACACTCTTGCAATCACATCTGGATTGCCGCTTTCCACTTTGGTATCACGGCGAAACCCGTTGTTGTAGAACAGCACCTTTCCAACCTGGCCGTTTTTCTTCGGATACTCCACAACAAAATCTTTTCCTTGACGGTACTTCTGAATGATTCTGCTGATTCGTGTCCGGTATTTTCCGGCAAAGGTCTTGAGCATACTGTATCTCATTACATAGTAGAAGTTGTTGAGGACAGACACATTGTTTGCGAGCCGGTAATAGTTGTACAATCCACGGATTTCTGCGTTGTACTGGTTCAGGATTTCCAAATCATCCAGGTGCAACAGGCGAGTGCGCCGGACAGGTTCCCAAACCTCTTTATTTCCGTTCTGTTTGTCGTGTTTAATCTTGAGGGCATGATAGGAGAGCAGCCGCTTGACCCACTTGTCGTGGGGGACATAGAGCATGACTTTTCCGTTGTTTACTCGTCTGGTGGCCCCGGTTTTGGTCTTTTTGTTACACTCACCTTTGGCGATTGTGACCTCATACCCCAGGAATTTAGCAAAATCATGCCCGTGGGTAATCAGTGTCTTTCCCTTGGACATTTCCAGATGAAGGTTTTCCCGGATAAAGTGCCCCACATCCTGTTTGACCTGTTCTGCGTCCGCTTTTCTGCCAATTACTCCAATCAGAAAATCGTCGGCGTACCGGATATAGAAAACTCTTTTATAGCCTTCATCCATCTGGTCGCTATACGGTATTGACCGCAGGCTGCGCCGCAGTTCTCTAATTTCGGCAAGTAAGCCCTCTTTTTCTTCCTCACTCATTTTGGAGATATTTCTTTTGAGCCGTTCTTCTTTCCCTCGGCAGACATCCAATTTCTTCTTGAACGCCGGATTGATTTTACGGCGGTCTCCGCAGTTGAATTTCTCTGCGTATTCCGCCATGAAGTGATCCAGTTCGTTCAGATAAATGTTTGCAAGGATGGGGCTGATGATAGAGCCTTGTGGAGTACCAGAGTAAGTATTGTGGTAGTTCCAGTCCTCCATATATCCGGCTTTCAAAAACTTCCAGAGCAGACCAATGAAATGCTCGTCCGCAATCCGCTTGCGCAGAATGGCAATCAGCACATGATGGTCTACATTGTCAAAACAGCCCTTTATGTCGCCCTCAACAAACCACTTTGTCCCCGTGAAATATTTCTGCACATATTTGAGCGCCGTATGGCAGCTTTTGTTTATGCGGAAACCGTGGGAGTGGTTGCTGAAGGTTAGCTCGTAAATGCTCTCCAGTATGAGCCGCACCACCTCCTGTATCAGTTTGTCGTCGAATGACGGTATTCCCAAGGGGCGCATTTTCCCGTTGGATTTCGGGATATATGTTCTCCTTGCAGGGTTGGGCTGGTAACTGAAATCCCGCATTTTTTCAATGAGGGCGTTGACCCTCGCCATTCCCATGCCGTCAATCGTCTTGCCGTCTGTTCCGGCTGTCATATTGCCTGGTTTCGCCTGTATCCGCTGGTATGCCAGCAGATAGAATTGTGGATTGTACAGATTGCGGTATAACCGCTCGTACTTGTAACTCTGGTTACACGCCTTGGATTTTAGGCTTTCCAACACATTCTCAGGACTTCTCATAATGCCTCACGCACCTTTCCTTTTTATGAGTTGGTTGACATCCTGCCTTCCTTCGCCATGCAGACGGCTTTCCCGCCCTCGGACTACTACGAAGGCTCCGTTGCCATGCCGGATATTCAGCGTCATCTTTCTTGGGGTTTTAATCCTTGAAATTTTTCACCTTGCGGCATTACGCATAGCCGGACGGTTCCGGCGTTCCGGTTTAGGCAATCTCCAGTTAAACACTTTGGGAAAGGCGTATTGTGATGTCGGAGTGGGTTTTCGTCCTTTTCCGCTTATTGCGGCTGGCTGTCATAAGTATCCTGCGGTCAACGTCTACCTGTCGTTTTCCGCTATGACATACGGCGAATACAACCATCCTGCGCCGCCGGGTCGAGTATCCCGCCTCGGACTGCCCTTAAAGCAGTTTAGCCTTGTTCCTCGTTCACAATGTTGCGTCTTGCCGCTCAGTCGTGGGTAGATGGTTTCCCCAACTTGCGACGTTTCCGGTACGCTATTGTCCCCCTTGTGGTTTCCCTCCGGGGTAAACCGGCTGACGCTAAAGTGACGCTTTTTCAGCGTCTTTGATACTTTTCTTTACCGGCTTGCCAAAGCCGGATTCCCAAAATGCCCGCGCACCGCCTGCGGATTACAAGCGGCGCTTCTGGACGCGCGGTAAATCTCAATCATACGGCCATAGATCACGATAAAGATACAAATGTAAAGCGCCCACATGGTAATGCCGATAAAGAGCGACTGGAACCACAGGCCGAACAGCGGCCCCAGGTCCATATCCATCAGCCGGGACTCCATATCGGTCATGACAGAGGAGATGTCGATGGAAGCGTCGGAACCGATGATGCCCGCCGCCTGCGCCACCACACTTTGAGCTGCGTCAAACACGCCCATCACGATGTTCCAGGTGTTTGAGACGATGAGGATGGCAGCGGCAGATTTGAACACCCACTTGAAGATCATCCAGGTGTCCACATCATGCAGGTTGTTCTTGTCGGTAATCATCTGAATCAGCTCCAGCGTCATCACGATAGCCAGGATCACGCCAGCAATCGGCACCATGATGGAGTTGGAGAGATTTTGGATCATGCTGAAAATACTCCCGTTCCAGCCCTGCGGGGTCTGGCCCACCTGTGTCGCAATGTCTGCGACCTGCTGGTTCACGCTATCGAACATCCCCGATAAGTTGCTCATAATGCCGCCTACCAACATTTCCTTGAGCCAGTCAGTAAGGGCATCGAGTAAGAAATCCATACGGTGTCAACCTCCTTTCAGCCGCCCCCGCTTGGGGGCAGGGGCGGCAAGGATTTCTTATGACAGCTTAACGACGGGAGCGATCAGACGGTGAACAGGCTGGAGAGCAGGGGTACGAGGACCATGCCGACCACGGCGACGCCAGCGCCAGCCATGAGCTGCTTCATGCCCTGGGACTTCGCACCGGGGTTGTCGTTGCCGTAACCTTCCAGCAGGTTGATGACACCCCAGATGCCGAGACCAGCGCCCAGAGCGATAACGAGGGTCTGAAGAACGGTGATAGCCTGATTGAAAAATGCCATAAATTATAGTTAGCCGGAATCATTTGAAAAGTTTGATTTAGTCATTCATAGGCATACAAAAGCCGGAACAATCGGCACCCGGTTTCCGGGGCCTGATTCCGGCTGTCCTCCTTTTTTCATTATTTTTTGGTGATTGTCCGCTTTGTACGCCGATGGCCCCATCCGGGGCGGTTGAGGCGGGTAGATAAGATCACTCCTTTCACAGCGGAACAGATTTACGCGCCCTCTGCGTCTACTTCATACACATCGTAGACCTCGTTGGGCTTGAGCTTGAGCCGGGTGGACAGGAACGCCTCGATGTCAAAGGCGTTCTTGGGGTCCGCGTCGGCGGTGTACGGGTAATTGGGGTGCTTGGTGATGTCGTACTTGTCCGAGAGGAAAGGCCGCACACCGCGCAGTTGGAGGATGCACTTGCCGCCGTCCATAACGGCCAGTTCATCCTGGCTCATAAGCTCTTTGCCGAGCTTCTGGTAGTTGAGAGAGTGGGAGGTTTCCCGCCCACGGTTTTCGCCGGTGTTGTAGGTGTCGATGGTTTCCTTGCCCAGCACGGCGGCCAGCTCCTTGAGGGTAGTCGGTTCCTTGCCGCCCAGGAAGATGGAGGTATCCATGTTGCCGATGATGGTATCGGCGTTGTCCTTGTAGATGGCTTTCAGCTGGGACTGCGCCTGCAATACCAGACAGGCGGAGATCTCACGGCTGCGGATGGTGGCGACCAGTTTTTCCAGCTTGGGAATCTGGCCGATGTTGGCACACTCGTCAATGAGGCAGCGCACATGGACCGGCAACCGCCCGCCGTACACATCGTCGGCTTTTTCACACAAAAGGTTGAACAGCTGGGTGTAGCACATGGAGATCAGGAAGTTAAAGCTATCGTCCGTGTCGCTCATAATGAGGAACAGAGCGGTTTTCCGATCTCCCAGGGTGTCCAGCTCCAGCTCGTCGTAGGAAGTGACCTCCCGCAGTTCCGCAATGTCGAATACGGCAAGGCGCGCACCGCAGGAAATCAGAATGGATTTTGCGGTTTTGCCCGCTGCCAGCTTATATTTTTTATACTGGCGGACGGCGAAGTGGCGAGAATCACGGGATTCCAGCTCGTCGAACATCAGGTCAACGGCGTTTTTGTATTCCTCGTCGTCCTCCCGAACTTCCATACTGTTTATCATCTCGATAAGAGTGGAGAAATTCTGCTCCTCCACCGGGGCCTCATAGTGGATGTATCCAATCAGGGCGCAATACAAAAGTGTTTCCGCCTTGACCCAGAAATCGTCCCCGGCCTTGCCCTCGCCCTTGGTGTTGGCAATCAGCGTCGTGACCAGCTTCAAGATGTCCTTCTCTGAGTGAATGTAGGCAAAGGGGTTATAGTGCATGGACTTCTTGAAGTTGATGGTATTGAGGACTTTGATCCGGTAAGGCTCATAGATGACTTTGCCGTGCTTATCCTTCATGGGCTTGCCGTCCTTGCCCAGCTTGGGTGTACCGCGCTGGAGCATTTTACCGCACTCCACCAGAATGGTGCCTTTGGGGTCTGTCACCACATAAGAGCTGTGCATCTGCATCAGGTTCGGTTTCAGCCAGAACCGGGTTTTACCGGAACCGGAGCCGCCGATCACCAAAACATTTTTGTTTCTGGCGGTCTTGGGGTCCTTGGGGCGGCTATTCATGGTCAGGCTCTCGGTTTTGGTCAGAATCACATTGTTCTGGAATACCGGGTCGATGTAGGGTGCAATGTCCTCAT
>OODC01000360.1_pt1 | contig 31481 bp, 20 predicted proteins | sample 1671711 | NCBI WGS metagenome assembly OODC01 (sample SAMN06348184, study PRJEB24527) | human gut metagenome | reverse complement strand
CTGCATACTATGTGAAATGCACTTGAAGTTCAATCGTGCTGACTCTTAGACTTTTCTTTCGCTTTCAGCTAGCTTCGTACATGGATGTACGAAGCAATGAGGCCGCGCCACGGACGGCGCGTCCGAATGGTAGCGTCACCTATAACTACCTATATGAAAAGTCTTAGAGACAGCCGATTGAAGCTTCTGGCATTGAACATAGTGTGCAGGACTGCCTGTAGCTTATATTTGTCGTCCGTACGTCGACTAATATTCAATTAAACAACAATACTACTTCTCATTCACAACCGCATTATCCATAACTATATTCTGTGCTTTCTTTACAAGCATTGCCTTTACTATTGTATTCTTGTCAAACTTATCTGTGAATGTTGTTACCTGTGAATAACCACTGTCCTTTGCAAACTGTTCAAGGTCATCTTTATATTCATATTCTGTTATATCAAGTCCTTCTTTTTCTGCTATTGCCTGATATATAAGCTGCTGGCCTGCTGATGCCTTTACGAACTCATCAAAGGTTTTACCATAAAGATTCTGGCAGTATTCATCATTAGTCTTTCCCTGAAGAGTACTATAAAAACTGATTGATTCTTCAAGCTTTGATGTCTGCTGTGCAAGGAATTCTTCAGGGTATCCTGTTACCTTACATACATCAAGAAGCTGTGTAAGAATAGCCTCATTCTTTGCTTCACTCACCTTTGTATCTATAGTTGATTTAACATCGTTCTTAACATATTCCTTATATGAATCTACTGATTCAAGACCAAAGTTCTCTTTTACAAACGAATCTGTGAGCATTGGAACATTTGGCTGCTGTACGTAGCTCATGGATAGTTCAAACACCACTCTCTTACCTGCATAATCAGTATACTTAGAGTTATCTGGCATAGTTACTGTTATAACCTTTGTCTGACCTGCTGCCATACCATATAATTCATCTGCAAGACTCGTTCCTGCAACTGGAAAAGCATCCTTTCCAAGAACCATACTATAATCAGAACCCGTGAAATCATCTATTGCAAGTCCACCTGCTGTTCCTGAGTAACTAAATGTTACCTTATCTGACTTCTGAGCCCCACGGTTAACATCTGTATATGTAGTTACATCATTCATCTGCTCAGCTATCTTGTCATCTATAACCTTGTTAGTTATGGATGTGACATCAACATCGGCTACTATTCCCTTGTAGTTTCCAAGCTCAACATAATCTGAAGGATTATATCCATAATCAACCTTTATTTTACTATTACATGCTGTAGTCATAAGCATAGAAACAACCATAGCTGCTGCTACTGCATATTTAACGCACTTTCCTTTTAATACTTTTCTCATAACCTGTCTCCATAAATATATATTATGCCGGATTGCCGACTTATAAACTATACCATAATACAGCCTCTAAAGCCAGTATTACATAAATGTTTCACAATATTATCACAAAAGCCGCCATACAGGATATAAAGAGTTATCTCATCCTATATAGCGGCTTAAATGCTACTAATCAGAAGATATCCAGAATCTGACAGATATAAATCTGATATATAACATTATATTTATCTTTACACTAATTAATCTAATGATTAAGCAATCTTAGACTTAGCAACTTCTGCTAACTTAGCAAATCCTTCTGCATCATTAACAGCCATCTCAGCTAATACCTTTCTGTTAAGGTCGATGTTAGCTAACTTTAAACCATACATGAACTTGCTGTATGAAAGACCATTCATTCTTGCAGCAGCATTGATTCTTGCGATCCATAACTGTCTGAACTGTCTCTTCTTCTGCTTTCTACCCTTGTAGCTCTCTGTAAGAGCTCTCATTACAGACTGCTTAGCAACTCTGTACTGCTTAGATCTAGCTCCTCTATAACCCTTAGCGAGCTTTAATACTCTATTATGCTTCTTCTTTGCGTTCATACCGCCTTTAATTCTTGCCATTTCTTAATTTCCTCCTAAAATAATCAATCACAGACACCCATATCTTATAAATATGGCATAATCTTCTTCATTGTCTTTACATTAGTTGCATCTGTCATAGCTGCATGTCTAAGATTTCTCTTTCTCTTAGTAGTCTTCTTTGTAAGAATATGGCTCTTGTAAGCTTTCATTCTCTTTAATTTACCTGTTCCAGTTACTTTAAAACGCTTTGCAGCTGCTCTTTTTGTCTTTACCTTTGGCATAATAATCCTCCTAATTTAATTCTCATATGGAATAATATTTTAACGTTTTTCAGTTAAAAACATAGTCATGCTCCTGCCTTCTAACTTTGGAGCCTTATCTACTACTGCTATATCACTTAACTTCTCTGCAAAATCTTCAAGTATATGCTTACTTGAATCAACATGAGCCATCTCACGTCCTCTGAATCTGAGTGATACTTTAACCTTATCGCCTTTCTCTATGAACTTCCTTGCTGCGTTACACTTAGTGTTAAGGTCATTCACATCTATGTTAGGTGATAAACGAACTTCTTTGACTTCTATTGTTCTCTGTTTTTTCTTAGCTTCCTTTTCTTTTCTGACAAGCTCATACTTATACTTGCCATAATCCACAAGCTTACATACAGGTGGCTTTGCGGATGGAGCTATCTTTACAAGATCAACCTCTGCCTCTCTTGCTAACTTCATAGCATCCTTAGGAGACATAACTCCAAGCTGCTGTCCTTCTTGTCCAATAACACGAACTTCCTTATCGCGGATCTGCTCGTTAATCATTAATTCGCTAATAGTAGTGCACCTCCAAAATCAAAAAAAGTGGATAGTCAGACTATCCACTTTTTAATCATAATGCATCTTAATTGCTGTTTATCATGCATATTCTTAAAAATATAAACCCGAGTCGCCTTCATGCGCTAAGGTGAGAGTGGATACTCTGCTTCGTTTAACAACTATTAGAGTTTAACACTAATAGTTATAGCTGTCAACTATATTTTTAAACATTTCAAACAAACATTTCAAATATTTCAAATTTCTGCAATACAAAAATGATACATTATTTTATTTTTTATCTTACAACTGACTTTCTTCTTAATACTACGAATGCAAGACCTGCACATGATACAACTGCGAATAATACATAGAGTGCTATATTATACACATCACCTGTATTTATTGTGTTATCTGATGACTGTCCGTTTCCTGTTGCTGCTACATCTTCATAGCATATAGCGTATGTAGAGAACTTATCTGTTGTAAATGTAATAACTCCGTTTTCGCAGCTTGTTTCAAGTGCCTCTGCTACACCATCATGAATTCTTACAACTGTATATTTTCTTTCTACAGATGAATCTGTATTCTTAAGACTTTCAGGAATATCAAGCTTAACAACAACTCCAGCAGCTGTTTCTGTTACTGATACTTCTTTGAGACTTCCAACTTTCTTTAATAATGTAAGATCAAGATATGCTCCAACTACACCATTGTTAAGAACTTCCTTAACCTTATCCTCCACAAGCTTCTTATCGCTTTCTGATACTGTAGCTGTTACATCTTTGACCTCCATAGATACCGAAACTGTACTTCCGTTTTCTATTTCTTTCTTTTCCTCTTCTGTGAATGTGATTCCGCTCACTGGTACTTCGGCTTTTATATTGATGCCAGCATCAGCCTTAATTACTGCATTTACCTTATCTGAATCTGGTGTGCTTGGTGTATCGCTTGGTGTGCTTGGTGTATCGCTTGGTGTGTTTGGTGTATCGCTTGGTGTGCTTGGTGTGTTATCTCCTGGTTTATTATCATCAGGTTTATTATCTCCTGGCTTATTATCTCCTGGCTTATTATCTCCCGGCTTATTATCTCCCGGTTTATTATCTCCCGGCTTATTATCATCTGGATTAACATCTGAACCAGTTATCACCTTACCATCTACAACAAGCTTTATATCTGAGAATGTTACATCTGCCTGTCTTGCTACAAATAAACCTACATATACATAATCTGCATCTATTGATGTAAGCTTGAAATCAAAACCACCTGATATAGCAGCATTATCGCCAAATGTACATGCGTATCCATCACTGTTACTCTCAATCTTAAGTGCATATGTCTTACCAGCCTCTACCGGATTCTCTAATTTACCACCATAGCCTAATGCGCCATCTTTTCTCTTAAAGCAGTTAGCTGTTCCCTGCTGGATACTTCCTGCTGCAACATAATCTCCAAGAGCTGACTTATCATTAACATCAATATACATAGCATCTCTTGCCATAAGACCAAATGCCACCTGATTGTGTTTATTAATGCTGTTTACTGTTGCATTAGCTGTTATTACAAAGTTACTATCTGCTGGTACTTTATAATAATACATTGCCATTCCATCTGTTGTTGATGATATCTTTCCCTTACCATTAACAGCAATGTGAATGCTTCCATCTTCATTGCCCTCAAGTATAAACTTATCCTTAATAAGATTTGGGTCTCCGCCTATATCTCCAAATATTGAACCCTTGAAAACGCCTGCATCTTTCCATAATTCACTCTGCTTAAGTTCTCCTGAATATTCAGCTTCCTTATAATCAGGATTAGACTTAAGTACATCAGCCTTAACAGGTGCTTCCTTAGCTGTTATATGTTCTGATATTCCAGCCACACCAAGTTCCTTAATTGTCTTAGTTACAAGATAAGCATTATATGTTCCACCATAAATGTTTGTATGTGTATTATCAACGCTTGTAGCCTTAGATGATGTCCATGCATGAAGGTTGACTGTCTCATCTGGTCCTAATGTATCATATAACTCTTTTGTCATCTTAGTCATATCAACAACTGGTATATTAAGTTCCTTACCAAGATTCCTTATAGACTGGGCATAATCTCCACCCTTGAAATCACCACTATCCTTTGTGATATGAAGATTACTGTCAGACCATTCTGCTGTAGCAGTTCTTCTTACTATAGGTGTACAGAGAATAACTGTTGTACCAGCTGCCTGCGCAGGCTTAATATAGTTTTCATATAATGAGTTAGAAAATGAGCCAGCTGTCTTATAATCACCATTAGGGTCTGTATATCTGTCTGCTTCTGCCTTTTCATCATTATGACCAAAGCCTATAAGAAGATAATCACCCTGCTTCATACCGGCTGTAAGTTCTTTATACTCCTTATCATTAACATAGCTCTTAGAACTTCTTCCTGATAAAGCTATATTCTTCACTTCATATGTTCCATCAAGATACTTATCAATCTGTGTACCCCATCCATATCTTGGATAATAATAATTATCAGCAAAAGAACTTACTGTAGAATCACCTATTATCCATACTGTAGGCTTGCTGCTGTCTTTATTAACCGCATCATCAGCCATAGCCATAACGCTCCAGCCTATGCTCATAACAAGCAGAAGCAAAGCGCTAAGCAGACAACTTATACGTTTTCTGTTTCTTTTCTTCATCATAAATAACCTTCCCTTTCTTTTCTGGACAATCTGCCCTTTTTATGGAATTATAAAGTATGAACCAATGTCAAGGTCAATATCTTTTTGCACATTTAATAATGTATTGTACATAAATCCATACATTATTATATTTCAAAAAACATTCAGGCAAATAATATTCAAGCAAATAATATTCGAACAAACAATATTCAAGTATTCAAAAACCAGACACACAACAACCTAAGTCATTGTGTATCTGGCTTTATTCAATGCCAATCAATACTAATCAATTCTAATCATCACTAACACTAGTATCTATAACTATTATATTATTTATTAATCAGCCTTTTCTTTTTTCTATCTTCATTCACAAGAAGTACTATTCCAGCTAATGCCATTGTAAATGCCACACTATATCCCATCACGTGATATACATCTGCTGTTTTTACATCATCTTTAGAAGCATCTGGATTTTTATCGTCAGATGATATAGCATTGTCATCTTTCTTACTGTCACTACCTGACGTAGCTCCATCATCTTTCTTATCGCTGCCACCCTGTTCTGGTGCTGGCGTTGGGTCTGGCGATGGCGTTGGGTCTGGTGCTGGCGTTGGATCCGGTGCCGGCGTTGGGTCTGGCGATGGTGTTGGATCCGGCGCTGGTTTCTCACTCTTATTAAGTTCTTCATTCTTAGCACTTATTACACCTAAAAGGCTCTGGCCTTTTGTTGTCCAGTACACTGCATCTTCTGTGAAGCTGCCATTTGCATCTGCTGCTTTAGCAGTAAGCACTCCATTCTTATCAACAACAAACACCTGCTGTCCATCCGGATTAACACCCGCTACTCTGGATGGTGATTTAACAGCCTTTGAAAGTGATATATTCATATTCTGGATCTGCTGTGCAAAGAGTTCTGCTGTTATAAAACCACCAAGCTTATTGCTATGTGTGCTGTCTCCTGCTGACATAACCTGTGTACCATTAACAGACTTGCCATTAGCTGCCTTTTCATCTGCTTTGTATGCTTCCTCATACATATTCTTTGTTATCTCAAAACCATCAATAAGTAATACATCCTGTTCCTTTGCAAGCTGTTTAACTGCTTCAACATATGCATTATTTTTAGTTACAAGTGTTCCTGTTTCCGTATCTGTTGAATCATGATGTGGTTTGATAGTACCATCACTAGTATAATAAAGTCTTGATACTGGTGTTACAAGAACTGGTATTGCACCTGCTTCCTTTGCCGCATCAACATATTGCTTAAGATACCATTTATAAGTACCACCACAATCATATGAATAGAATGTATCTCCATACTTTGAAGTAAGTGATGATGGTGTTGCCACTTTAGTTCCTGCTGTTACCGGATATATTCCGTTGGCATCTGGCTGTCCAAGTGGTACATATCTATCTTCAATATATCCTTTTCCATTGGCACAGTCATTGTGTCCAAACTGTATAAACAGATAATCACCTGCTTTAATATTGGCTTTTATCTTATCTAATGAGCCCTCATTGATAAAGTTTCTGCTGCTTCGTCCTCCATTGGCATAGTTCTGCACCTTAACCTTTGAAGCATCAAAGAACGCCTGTAAATATTCGCCCCATGAACCTTCAGCCTGGGCCTTACCGCTCATATACATACCTGATGCTGAATAATCCTTAACAGTTGAATCACCTGCTAAAAATACATTTACTCCATCACCAAGTTCTATATCTGTTGAACCTGTAGGATCTTCATATCCATCTCTTACATATGCCTCTGCCTTATATTTTACTGCTTCTGACTTAACACCACTTAAGTTCTCTGGCACAACTTCAACTTCAATATGCTTTCCAATAGCATCCTTAGAAATCTTATATGTATTATCCGCATTGGCAGTTGACGATTTTACAAGTGTTCTGCTGCCATCCTCATTAACAATATACCAGTGGATTACTGATGCATCATTTTTATCATTCTTCTCTCCAAGAGAGTATATAACAGTAAGAGTATGTCCTGGATATGGTGCATTGATATCTCCATTATCCACAAGATATGGTTTCTTTACAAATGCTACTGTGCTCTCATCAGCCACATAAGCATTAGGTGTCCAGCCTGAAAGATAATCATTTACAACATCTTTCTTTGCAACACTTTCATCTGTTGTAACTCCTGTTACTCTCTTAGAAACATCTACTGCTGTTCCATCTGTATAAACCGAATTATATTCTGTATAACCAGCCTTCTCCGGCTTATTGCCAGACATTTCAAACCAGCCTTCATCCTTAATGTAACTACCATTTATCTTAGTATTAAGGAATGTTACTTTTGCATCCTGACCCCAAGGTCTTCCAAGATATCCTGCACTTACCTCAAGTTTATCACTGCCTGTTATTGTACAGTTTCTAAATACATAGCCAATCTTAGTTGCTGCAGCAGAGGTTGGCTTATGTGCTGTAATATAACCACCTGTAGAGCCAGCACTGTAACCTGCGAATCTAAGCTCACATCCATCAAACACTGCGTTTCCATCACCAAATATGTAATCTGTATTACCCTCTATATGGCAGTTTTTAAAGTACATATTAGTTGCTGAATTGCCAGTATATAATGTATCCTGGCTTCCAAGAAATGCACAGTCTGTGAATTCAACCTTATCAGCTTCTATAGCCATGGCTGTTGCTCTTTCTGTTGCTGCCTTTGATGTAACATCTGTTGCGTAGTTTCTGTCTGGATTCTTATTTTCTGTAGGTGTCACACCATCTTCTATTTCTTCATCTGTTAAATAACGGTTAAACGAAGCTTCAAATGTGATTCCATCAGCACTGAATCCTGTTGCTGTATTTTTAAGCAGTACTGAACAGCCCCATTTTGCTGCAGCTGCCTTCTCGTACTTGTCATACGCATTTTCAGCATTATAATAACCTTTAGAATCTATGCTGTAATACTCATATCCTATTCCATAATACCATGTAAGAAGTACTTCTTTACCTGATGACTTTTCATCATTTACAAGTCTGACATATGGAGTTGATATTATAACCTGTTCTCTATATGTATCAGGTGCAATATGAATAGTAACTCCATTATTCTCATCAGGAGCAGGTGTCATTAATGATACTGCTGATACTGCTTCTTTTACTGTATTATAGTTTGCATTTCCTTTTTCTTTATATCCGACATATATATCAGATACTCTTTCAATCTGTTCCTTATCTTTGGTTGACACCATTAAGATGTCTTTAGTTACATCCGCATCATTGACTACTATATGTGTTGTTGTTCTATATCCATCAACTGCTGCTTCAACTTCATATGAACCATTTCTTAAAGAAACTTCATATCCATCTGATGTAACCTTTCCTGTATACACATACTTGTCATCAACATTGATAAACTTAATATCTGTAACTGCTGCTTTAGCATCTATATCTGTAAATCTACCTGTTACCTTATATAACTTCTTAGCAGAAACACTTATATCTTTAGAGTAATCTGTCTGGCCTGTAACCTCTTTACCATCAGCTACTTCATAATCATTAACTCCACTAAGCTCAACTGTATACTTAACATCAGGCTCAAGTGTTGCTTTGAAAGCTTTGTTATCATCAAGCTTAAGAACCACATCATCTGCTAATGAAGATGGGTCTGCTACGAGCTTAACTGATAATCCCGATGTATCATAATCTGCTGCAAATCCTGTAACCTTTCCTGTATATGTATATACTTTCTTTTCTTCTACCTTTAATGTAACTCCTGTCTTGCCTGTCAGAGCTTCATCTACAGTTGTTGTAACATTCTTTGTATCAACGGAAAATCCATATCCTGCTGCTCCGGATAAAACTGCTGTATAATCACAACCTGCTGCAAGTGTAGCTGTAAATGTATTGCCTTTTACATCTGCATCATATGTGATATCGGTAACATCATCCTTAAATAAAACCTTCAGACCGCTTACCTGTACACCTTCTATTGTTCCACTGACTTTTACTCCCGGAATTCTTACTACCCTGTTATATACAGGTTTTCCTGCTGCTGCATCTGTATATACCTTATATGAACCACTATACTTAGCTACGAATTCATACTTAGCTCCCTTGTTAGTAAAGCTTGCTTTTTCTACCTGTTCATTATCTTCACCAAGATACTTAAAAAGAAGTGTTCCATTAGCAGCATTGCTTGATGCCATGTATACAACTATCTTATCTCCGGCTTCTACATTGTTAATAGCAATGTATCTTCTTCCTTCTCCTCCTGTACCATTACAGTAGTACATACCGGATGCTGTATATCCATCATCATATGCTGTTGTTGCTAACGCATTGCTTCCATAGTTTTTGCCTGATTCCGAAAATAATCTGTCATTGGCATTATGATTGATTGTAAGATCACCAAATGTTGTTTCTCCGGCAACGAATTTACCATCCTTTGAAACATTGTCACAATTCTCCCAGTCAGCAGCAGTAATATGATTATTATACTTATCTGTATCTGCTTCCTGTACTGTGCCCATGTCCCATACGTCAATCTTTCTTGTTGACGCTTTTGATTCTGCTGCAAATGCAGTTACGTCTATGCTTGTAACAAGCATAAGTACTGCACACAAAAGACTGCTAAGACGTCTTTTAGTTGTTTTGCGCATATTGACCTCCCTTTCTGCCTTTAAAGGCATTATAACATTATATATCTGCATGGATACTGTCAGGGTCTGTTTATAAAACCTTTTTGATATCCATAATACAAACTATAAAGTATGAACCAATGTCAAGGTCAATATCTTTTACATATTTAATAAATAATTGTTTTTATATGCGAACATAATATCTCATAATTCACTGTTTTTCATGCCGTACAGGAACACTCATAAGAATATACATCACATCATCATCACTATCGTTATCCTTAACCTTTGTTATAACTATACCTGTTATATCACCATCAAGGACAAGATTATGCTCTTTCATATACGCAAGATGACGCCCTATCATAATCTCCTTAATCTCATCCTGTGGATAATCATATATACTGCTTAACTTTGCCGGCACCTTTGATATCCCCATAACTGACGGCTTAGGAATATACTTCTGTGCATATTTGTTAATATGAAGATGATACTTTTCAAGGTGTTCTTCCTTAATCGAATAACCACAGCTTAAAGTAAAACGACCTGCTTTCATCTCGCTCTCAGGAATAATGTATATATGCTGTATTTCTGGTGAATTGTATAAAAACTCGCTTAGCTGCTCCAGTCTTTCTGGCTCCTGAAGCAGCTTTCCGCCATTCTTATATAAAACATAATACATAGGAAGACTTTGTTTTTCATATATATCTGTATTAGCTGCTGCCTTATTCATAAGTACACAGTCATCCTTAAGCCTGTGTCTTAAATACGTCATATAGGCTATCTGCCTATCCATCTGCTGCATGCGTTCCTGACACGCCTCTATAGTTTCATCAAGCGTATAATTCTGCATCTTACTTATCTGCTCATGCGTAAAACCATACTTTATATGCATTTTAGCATTGAGCACACCAAAAACTCCGTCATCATCATAATACCTGTATCCGCTGTTCTCATCCCTCACAGCAGATATATAACCCATATCCTCATATCTTCTCACCGTATTTGTAGATACACCAAGAAGTTTTGCAAGATCACTTATCTTATACCTCATATATCTTTTGCCTCTTTCATTTGTACACATTTCTTTATATCATCATAATATCAGCACCGTAATACTATTTCAATACTGTTTAAAGACAACATTTCCATAATCCAGACTATATCATGCCCGCTTACATAAGTTCAGCTATGCCTGACAGTCTCACATATCTGTCTGATATACGGTACCATGTCGGAAAATCAACGACTCCTGTCTGTGGCATATTGTTAATCCTCTGAAACTGTCTTACCGCTTCTGCTGTCTGCTCTCCATATATTCCATCAACTGACAATGGTGGTATAGCCTTGTAATAATCTCCTATGAGATTCAGCTGCTCCTGAAGCTGTCTTACTTTCTGACCCGATGACCCTATATCAAGATTGGCACCAGGCCATGATGAAGGAATACCCTGTATCTGCTCTGCTGTATTTATATACATATCATCGCCATAATAATATCTTAATATATCGATTGATGAATATCCCTGGTCACCAAGATACTTACTTCCCCACTGTGTCATCCAGTTCGGACAGCTTGATTTTTTTCCATCACAGTACTGTGTAAGTATTGGCTGCTTAACATTCGGACGTGAAAGATAATTATCAAATATTTCATCTACTACATTTGATATACTCTCAAATATATTTCTGCCATTCACCCATTTATGATCAAATGCTGTTGAAGATGTTATAGTAAAATTATAACTCTGGTTTCTATACCATTCTGTATACACCCTGTTCAATGTAAATGACATGATTGCAAGTATATTAGCCTCTAACGTCTGCCTTGGCCATGTTGAATATATCTCGCTGCTTGCAACATTTTTAATATAATCCTTATACCTGACATAATAATCAAGCGCCGTTGAATCAGTAGGAACACCATCATGCACAACTATAGTTTCAGGAATAACAACACGGCTTAGTACTATCTCACCAGACTGGTTAAGTGGCTTTATCTCACTCTCTGGTATCTTGGCTGGATAGTTTCCATACAGGGTATTAACCGGAATAACTATGTTATCTCCCGCAACTGTATACTTATTTTCATTAAGATATACATCCTGTATACTCGTTTCCCCTGAAAAGACATCTATTCCGGATATGTTAGTCTCCTCATATCCGTTGGCACTGACATCAATCGTATATTCTGCAAATGGCTGTTTTTCCCCTGGCTCCATGCTGTACTCTATCGGTGGTGCTAAAAGTTCATCAAGATTAACCGCCCCCTCTGAATCCGTTACAAGTTCATTTATTATCGAATCCGGATTACCTGTGTATGACAGAGTGATTCTTGCATTTGCAAGCGGTGCTCCCTGCTGTTTATCATATACATTTATGTGCATCTTCCCTTTATCTATCATATCCTGTGGTGTTTCCATAGTATGAACATACACCATTATACCCCCATTCTGTATACACCTATATACAAAAAATTAATATTTTTTCATTATTATATGTATCTTTATATATTTTTATGAATAAAATAAAATGATAATTCCCTTAGGAGCGGATATGTCAAAATATAAAGTAGCTCTTGATGCAGGCCATGGTGGCAGCGATCCTGGTGCTGTTTATAATGGCAGACAGGAAAAAGATGATACCCTCGACCTTACTCTGGCCGTCGGCGATATTCTTAAAAAAAATGGAATTGATGTTTTCTATACAAGAACTAACGACGAATATGAGACACCTTTTAAAAAGGCAACTGATGCTAACAACTCAGGCGCTGATCTTTTCGTGTCAATACATCGAAACTCTTCTGAAAAGCCCAACCAGTATTCTGGTGTTGAAACTCTTGTATACAATGATTCAGGACTTAAGTCAGAGGTTGCAAGAAACATAAACAACCAGCTTGAGAATGTTGGATTTAAGAATCTGGGAGTTGATACCCGGAAAAATCTTGTGGTACTTAAGAGAACTAAGATGCCAGCTGTCCTTGTTGAAGCAGGCTTTATAAATAACGAAAAAGATAATTATATATTTGACCAGGAATTCGATAAGGTTGCAAATGCTATAGCTGATGGAATACTTGAAAGCATTCCGGCCAGTGCCCGTAATAACAATAATAGTCATAGCAATAACAACAATAATAAAAATGATAATACAAGCAATAATAACCGCAATGATAATATCAATAATAATAATAGAAACGATTATAATAACAGCAATAATAGTAATAAAAACAGTTTAAGTCCTGCTAATACAACAGACAGCATGGCCGTTACCAGTTATATAAGCAACGGAGCTGACTGCGGTTGTAACTATGATGATAACACAGATAACTCTTACTCACCACAACCACTTTACAGAGTACAGACTGGTGCATACAGAAACAAAGAAAATGCAGACCGTATGTTAAACTCACTGCTCATTGACGGATTTCCTGCATTTATAATATATGAAGATGGCTATTATAAAGTACAGGTTGGAGCCTATGCACATTTGGCCAATGCCATTAAGATGGAGCAAAGACTAAGAAGATTCCATTACAATACTTATATAACAACTTAACAACGAAAGACTAAAAGCAGGCTCTGATTTAAACTGACTAAAAGCTTATAATAGCAGGAATATATACCATGAAACCAGGGTCAAAAGGTCTAAACCCACATGAGCTTGCTCATAGATGGATGAAAGACCTTTTGACCCGCCCTGATATTCGCATATATTTTATCTTTTTACTCTGCCTTTATATCCCCGGCTGCCTTTAAACGCATATTGTGTCTATGGTATTTTACATCTGTTTCAACATCATACTTAATATTATCCATATCCTGCATATCCAGCTGGATTGATGCATTTATATAATTGTTATTTATCACTGCTGTCGAAACTGTCATATATATACTGTCATACAAGTTTTTTTCACCAGTAAATCTTACTGATATATTTGCAAGCCTGGTATCTGAATCTGACTTAAACGCAAACTCTGCTCCGGTCAGTCTGCCATCATCGTCCATATCCATAGTAATAGTTGTGTACACACCCTCTGCATACATATTAAACTTTGACTTTATCTTATCAATAGTTATTCCATGAACATTCAGAAGCGATATGTATGGAAGAATGGCTGAATCTTTATACATTTCTTCTACAAATGTATTAAAACCTGCTATAAGTGACTTATCACTTATAGTTATAGTACATCCTTCATCGGATATTGTGCCAATTGCAGTCATAGAACCATCATTCTTGTCAGACTTATTATCATTACCAATATTATCAAAATTATCTTTTACAGCCACTTCATAACCATTCATAATATGCGAAAGTACTGCCCTTAACATAGCTTCTGTCTGTCCTGAATCTATCTTTGCAAGACCATATGGTAATATATCGTTTTTATCGACAACAAGTGTACCATCTTCTACCTGTGGCATAGAAAATGTTATATTGTTATTATCTGTAACAACACTATATTTATGGCTGTTATTCGTTGTATCCGGTCTATAATCCGTGCCATCATATGTGAATTCTGATACCGTTATATTACCTGTATATGTATGGTTGCCCATTGGATCAAGCTGCACCACTTTATCAACAAAACCTCCAAGAACCTCTTTGAGTGTATCTGCTGACTGTTTCATAGTCTTAATCGTCTTTTCTTTTGGTGATGCATAAAGATGTGGAATACCATAACCTGCAAAAACTCCTGCAAATATAGCAGATATAAGTATTCCTGCCATTATATGCCTTATTTTCTTTCCTTTTTTATTCATGCCATCCCTCACACTCTCTGGTATCGTACAAACTCATAACATAAATCAAAATACGTATGTTCGTCACTTCTTGCTGTGACTTTCCACCCATCAAGCTTGTCAAAGTCAGCTATATATGTATCTGCTTCATATGTATAATCAACTCTTGTTATATGCGCAGTATCGCAATATGGAATAAACTGCTCATATATCTGTGCACCACCTATTATATAAACATCATCTGAATTATACTGTTTTAGTTCCTCTAAAACTTCATCAACACTGTGGCACACCATTGCATCTTTTGCTTTATAATTCATATTGTTAGTAAGGACTATGTTCTTTCTTCCTTCAAGTGCAGACTGGTTAGGAAGGCTTTCATATGTCTTTCTCCCCATAACAACAACTTTTCCGTATGTTTCTCCACGGAAAAGCTTCTTATCCTCCGGAATATCCACAAGAAGCCGTCCGTTATTACCAATCCCCCACTTTTTATCAGCAAGTGCTATTATATTCATAATATATACTTATGCCCCTTTCTTTTTTCTGACATCATCTCTTATTCATAACACATATATATACATAGCTTTGCACAACAGATACACCAGCTGCGCAGCGGTTGCACAAGCCACACACAACAAATGAATACCAGGCGATACACCAGCTAAAGTTTACCGCCAACCCATGCCGGTACATAACCTTTAACTTTAATACCCTCCTGAGTATATTCTTCACTTTCAAGCTGTCCATACTCTCTTATAAGCTGAAGCTTTCCTGCCTCATTATATGGAAATACCCTTTCTATCTGGATTCTGCTCTTAAGGATAATATCCTGTATATCCATCAGGAAACTATCAAGTCCCATACCAGTTTTTGCTGATATATTCTCTACATAATCAGCTTTACTATCTTTAAGTATAGGTATCTCATCGAATTCATCACATTTGTTAAAGAGTGTGATAACCGGCTTATCACCTACATCCAGCTGTTTAAGGGTATCGTATACCGTTGCCATGTGTCTCTCATAATCATCATTAGAACAGTCAACAACGTGTACTATCATATCTGCATATTTAGCTTCTTCAAGTGTACTCCTGAAGGCCTCAATAAGATTATGCGGAAGCTTTCTTATGAATCCGACTGTATCTGTTAAAAGCACTTTTTCGCCATTCGCAAGTTTAAGTGCCCTTGTCGTAGGATCAAGTGTTGCAAACAGCTTGTCTTCTGATAACACACCAGCATCTGTAAGCCTGTTAAGAAGTGTTGACTTTCCTGCATTAGTATACCCTACTATGGCAGCCACAGGTGTTGAACTGTTCTCTCTGTTCTGTCTTTGTATATCACGATGGCTTTTTATTTCTTTTAATTCTGCTGATAAGTGGGATATTCTGTCACGTATTATTCTTCGGTCCGTTTCTATCTTCTTCTCACCAGGACCTCTTGTTCCTATACCACCACCAAGTCTTGACAGTGTTATTCCAAGACCTGCAAGTCTTGTTGACCTGTACTTAAGCTGTGCCATCTCAACCTGTATCTTGCCTTCACTTGATGACGCTCTTGCTGCAAATATATCTAATATAACCATAGTTCTGTCCATAATCTTTGTATCAAGAACATCTTCAAGGTTCCTTAACTGTGCAGGTGACAGCTCATCATCACATATAATACCTGTTGCTCCAAGCTCCTGTATCATAGCTCTTAACTCTTCAAGCTTTCCTTTTCCTATATAAGTTGCAGGATGGAAGCTGTCTCTTGGCTGTATCATCTTTCCAACTGTAACTGCCCCTGCTGTCTTTGCAAGCTCAGATAGCTCCTCAAGTGATTTCTCACAATCATCTGCCGGGTCAAGCTCCACACCTACAAGTATAACTTTTTCCTGCTCTTCATCTGTTACATATATCGCCATATGTTCCTCATTTCTATCATTTTTATTATCACATTACTTATTCATTATGACATTTATTCATAGCATTATTTATCCGTTATGTCATCTATTCTTTATATTATCACATACAACATATTTTATAATGCACTGTCATTACTATCTTTAGCTGTCTGCTTAGATGTTTCAGCTCTTGATGATATATAATCACTCAGATAATTCGATACTTCCTTTTCCTCTGAATATCCTAGTATATTCCCTGCTATATCACCAGCTTCTTTCATACTCCATGATGCAATCTCTTTTCTTACCTCAAGCACACGGCTTACACTGACTGAAAACTCATCAAGACCAAAAGATAAAAGCAGTGGTATCATGCGTTCATCTGCTGCCGCCTCACCACACATACCTACACCAATACCTGCGTTATGCGCACATTCTATTATTCTTTTAATGCTTCTTAGAACTGCCGGATTAAGTGCCGAATACAGATATGAAACATTTTCGTTACCTCTGTCAACAGCAAGCGTATACTGCGTAAGATCATTAGTTCCTATAGAGAAGAAATCAACCTGCCTTGCAAGAACATCTGCCATAATAGCCGCTGCTGGTGTTTCTACCATAATACCAACTTTAATATCAGTATCATACTTAATATCCTTCTTATCAAGATCCCTGCATATTCCTGCTATAATCTTTTTAACCTCGTTGACCTCTGAAACCGATGTTATCATAGGTATCATAATTCTGATATTACCGTAAGCACTAGCCCTTAATATAGCCCTTAACTGTGTCGTAAAAACATCTATCCTGTCAAGGCAGAATCTTATCGCCCTGTATCCTAAGAATGGGTTAGTTTCTTTAGACAATCCCATATATGGAATATCTTTATCTCCGCCGATATCAAGTGTTCTTATAGTAAGTTCCCTTCCATCAAGAAGAACTGCTGCTTTCTTATATTCTGTAAACTGCTCTTCTTCTGTTGGAAGCTTGCTTCCATTCATAAAAAGAAATTCAGTCCTGAACAGTCCCACACCTTCTGCACCATCCCTGACTGCCTTTGCAGCATCAAGTGCATTGCCTATATTAGCAGCCAGCATCACACGTCTGCCATCTTTAGTAACTGTTTGTTTATTGATATATTTCTTAAGTTCTATAACACTCTCATCGTACTGTTTTTTCTTTTTGGCGTATATCTTTTTAGTTATGTCACTTGGAGATACAAACACTTCACCATATGCACCATCAACTATTATGTCTTCTCCATCCTTAACCTCACTGCATATACCCTTTACACTAAGAACTGCTGGTATCTCCAAAGCTCTTGCAAGTATCGATGCATGTGAGGTGTCTCCACCTTTTTCAGATATAATGCCTGCTATATGCACAGTATCCATATTCGCTGTCATAGATGGATGTATCTCATCAGCTATAATAATCGTGTTATCAGGAAGCTGCGTAAGATCAATACTCTTAACACCAAGAAGTATTGCTGTCAATCTCTCCCTCATATCTTCAATATCTGTTACACGCTGGGCTATAGCCTCGTTATCCATACTTAGAAACAGCTGCTTCAAAGATTCGCAGGCCTCATAAAGGGCTGCCTCTGCATTAATATTATTCTTCTTTATAATATTACAAACCTCTGACGTAAGCTGTATATCACCAGCTAAATATTCCTGGTTCTTAAGAACAAGTGCATTCTTATCATCGCCGTTTAACTTAGCTGTCAGCTTCTCTATGAATTCGTCTGTCTCCTTTATGAATGTGTCCACTCCATCCTTGTATCTTTGAAGTTCTGCATCTACATCATCTATTTTATACTTTTTTACCTCGCACCCTGTATTTTTTAACACCAGTGCCTTTCCTATACCTATACCCTTAGATGTACCTATTCCCCTAAGCATACATACCTCCTTGTTTTGCGAAGCAAAATGCGACTGCCCCTGCAGGAGCAGAGGTATTTACCTCATTGTTTTGCGAAGCAAAATGCGACTGTTATTTATTAAATACATATTTGATCATATTTGTAATAGTTTCACTTGTATTCCTTGAATACACAACCTCCCTTGCCATAACAGGCTCATCTGTTATTATATTATCAATACCTTTATTAGCAAGATTCTTTATAGATGTATCGTTATTAGCTGTCCATGCATATACCTGTTTACCAGTATTATGTATGGCATCCACTGTTCTCTTTGTAAGGAATGAAGCGTTAACACTAAAGAAGTCTACGTTGGTATTCTCATAAAATCTTCCATATGCAACAGACAGTATATATCCAGTCTGTATATCCTCATCCATGCTCTTAACTGCAAGAAGCGCATCATAATCAAATGAAGTTATAACACAATTCTGTTCCATGGAATATTTCTTTATAAGCTCTATAACCTTTCCAGCTGCTATGCTGCTATCCGCTGATGACTTTATCTCAACATTAAGCTTTATACTGACAGGACTGCTTTTAACAAGCTTTAACACCTCTTCAAAAGATGGAACCCTTTCACCCCTATATTTTTCTGAAAACCAGTACCCGGCATCAAGCTTCTTTACTTCCTCATATGTCATATCTGTTATATTCTTGGCTACACCTGTTGTCCTATATGCTGATGCATCGTGCATAACTACTATATAACCATCGCTTGTCATCTGCACATCAAGTTCAATATAATCAGCCATATCATCTATGGCACGCTGGAAAGCTGCCAGTGTATTCTCCGGTGCTTCCCTTGATGCACCCCTGTGTGCTGTTATCTTAGTATCATGGAATATAGCAACTCTCTCAAAAGGGTTGCTGTTGAATGTTAACACCACATATAACACATCCAGGACTATCGACATCACAAGAACAAATGAATATATAATCCTGTTTATCCTTGCACTTCCTTCATCTATATCAACAAACTCAAAATTAATATCCGAAAGATTCTCATACTTGTAATACATATATGATATCATAGAGAATGAACAAGGTATAGATAAAAATACAAGAAATAATCTTACTATCGTCCTTAATGTACTAAGCACAGAAAGATACACCGCACTACCCATATAAGCAAGATCAAGCAGTTTAACTCCGGCAATCAGTACAACAGATATAATTATATAAAATGTATAAATAGCCGCTAAAAGTGCAAGATTATATAGTACAACTACACCCACTATCTTCAGTACATTATTTTTAACAATGCTTCTGCTTTTAGCACATGACTGTCTGAAGTTTTTTCCCTCCATCATGTATATGTTAAATGAAAAAATATCCCGTATAACAAAGTAAAACAGGCATATTATGATAATTGCTGTCACAATAAATATAACAGTTCTGTTTCGTTTTACCTCACTTTTTATAATATTTTTTACACTTTCGCTAAATATAATATTGCCAGTAACTGTCACATTAATAACTATTATAGATATCAGAAAATATAAAAAAAGCGGTATGCTCTGAATCCTCAACAGCTTTTTAAGCCGCAAAAAGGCATTATATATGTTATCAATAATAGACGCCTGTATACCTTTTCTCTTGGTTTCAAAACATACTGCAAGATATGCCATTTCATATAAGCAGTAAACTATGAATCCTATAACACCTAAGAGGCAGAATATGATTATTACAGGATTCATAAACGCTTTCGCTATATATTCATTTGTAAGATAATTAATCCCTGTTATTCTCATGCACAAACGGATAACGCCCGTAATAACAGGATAAAACACTGCTAATGCAAGGAGCTTATATGCAAGTTCAAACAACAATACATGTCTTTTACTGCTTTTTAGCAGTTTCATGTTATTTCTAAGACTTTCTAACATATCTCACCCCGAAATCACCTATGGAATCTGTTAAGAAGATTACTGCAGCCTGATGCATGTTTAACTGCATCTCCCATTCTTTTGTTTAATAAACGCTTTGTAAAATGATATGAAAAATCACATACATATGACACAACAAGAACAACTGAAATCACTGTAACCGCTGACATACGCATAGAAAATACTGCCTGTTCTACAAGCCTGTTAAACACTCCAAATATAAGCACTGCCAGAAATCCCCAGCCAATTGTGCTCTGAAGGCATATTATACCCTTATAATTAAATCTAAGGTGATCATAATTCCACCATACTTCGCCGAACAGCTTTAACATAAGCTTCGCCGTCATATACTCAAATATTGTTGCACATACAGCACCAAATATATATAATGCAATGTAGTTGTTTTGTATAGGAGCAAATATATTAAAAGCTATATATGTTCCAAAACCATATATTACACAAAATGGCAGCTTTGCAAACCCTCTGTTTTCCCAGTAGCCAAGCTGCTTTCTTATAACTATGCACTCCATTGCCCATCCAAAAAAGCTATATATAAAAAACCAGACTGCAAGCTGGTTAATATTCATTCCCCTGAAACTGAAATCCAATAATATATTACGCATAACACTCCTTAAGTTACGTTCTGTTTCATACCTCTTACAACATAATCTGCTCCATTGATATTATAATATCAATGGAGCAGTTAATTATACATTAATTCATAAGTTCATCAAGCGTTGCCCTTACTGCTTTGATAAAATCCTGTGTATTAAGTGTTACAGGATTCTCTAATGTTGTTATAAGTGCAAGATCCTTTGTCATCTTACCATCTTCTACTGTCTTGATACAAGCCTTTTCAAGTGTATCTGCAAATCTTACAAGTTCAGGAATAGAATCAAGTTCTCCTCTCTTTCTTAAAGCTCCTGTCCATGCAAATATAGTAGCTATAGGGTTAGTAGATGTTTCCTCTCCCTTAAGATGCTTATAATAATGTCTCTGTACTGTACCATGTGCAGCTTCATATTCATAGAAGCCCTTAGGTGATACAAGAACTGATGTCATCATGGATAATGAACCAAATGCTGTAGCAACCATATCTGACATAACATCGCCGTCATAATTCTTACAAGCCCAGATATATCCTCCCTCTGAACGAATAACTCTTGCTACTGCATCATCTATTAATGTATAGAAATATTCAATGCCTGCTTCCTTAAACTTATCAGCATAATCATTATCATATATTTCCTGGAATATATCCTTGAATGTATGATCATACTTCTTAGATATTGTATCCTTAGTTGCAAACCAAAGATCCTGCTTAGTTTCAAGAGCAAAGTTAAAACAGCTTCTTGCAAAGTTCTCTATAGAATCATTAAGATTGTGCATACCCTGTATGATACCAGCACCCTTGAAGTTATGTATAAGCTCTCTTGTTTCGTTACCCTGTTCGTCTGTGTATACAAGCTCAGCCTTTCCTGCTGCTGGAATCTTCATCTCTGAAGCCTTATATACATCACCATATGCATGTCTTGCTATAGTTATAGGTTTCTTCCATGTCTTAACATAAGGTTCAATACCATTAACAATGATAGGTGCCCTAAATACTGTACCATCAAGAATAGCTCTTATTGTTCCATTAGGGCTCTTATACATCTCCTTAAGGTTATATTCTTTTACTCTTGCTGCATTAGGAGTGATTGTAGCACACTTTACTGCAACACCATACTTTTTAGTAGCCTCTGCTGAATCTATAGTAACCTGGTCGTTAGTATCATTACGATGAACAAGTCCAAGATCATAATATTCTGTGTTAAGATCTACATAAGGAAGTAAAAGTTCATCCTTAATAAGTCCCCATAACACTCTTGTCATCTCATCTCCATCCATCTCTACGAGAGGTGTTGTCATTTTTATCTTTTCCATACCGCAATCCTTTCCATAATGGCAATTATGTCCAAAATATATAAAAAATCTGCCTTTAATTATAAAATATTTTCATGATTTTGTAAATGCCTCATTTCATTCTTGTTATATTACCAGCAATATCTATCTTCCATATCTGTACACAACTATCATTGCTATAATCCTTAAGACTTTTTATACTATAGCTTCCAACTGTGTCATACCATGCTTCATCTCCTGATGTACGCCGTATAAGTGTATCAAAGTACATTGTTGATGCTGCCTTTGTTATATTACTCTCAGAGTTGCTTTCAGGTATTACTTCTTCCCATATTGCATAAAACCTTGTATCTTTTTTTATTGATATTTTATCACCTGGATCATAAGTGTTTATTCCATCTGACCAGCCAGTTAACTCAAAACCAGGCTTCGTTACCTCATCTTTATCTGGCAGTGTGATTTTACTTTCTTCCCACTTCGCATAAACAGTTTCGTTACATGCATAAGGATAACTGTAAATATCGGCTTTACCTTCACTGTTATACCAGTAATCATTCACATCAGCCATTTCTTCAATATTAAGACTGATTTTCCAGCTACCAAAACTATCTGGCCCATACTCTGGTCCCCAGTACCTGATTCTTATACTGTTAACCTTATTAACATAGACATCTACATAGTTATTATCATTTGAATGTGGTAAAAACCATATTTCCTCGTTATCACTGTCACCATCAAGAGTACTCCACTCAACATTAACAGAAACCTCTTCATCTGTACTATTATAACCATCATAGTAAAAATACAAATTGCCAGTATATGGTCTTGTTAATGTTACTGTTGAAATAATAGAATTATCAGCATTAGCATCTGAATAATTATAACTTTCATTTAATATACTTCCCAGACTGACTTCATTTCTTTTTTCTTTCAACATATATCCTTTAAACTTATTAATCTGGACTATATCAGATAATAACAGTCTGTCATTATAGTTATCATCATCATAAAAAGAAGCTTTATATTTCTGTTCAGGAACCGTTATATCAGGCAGTCCTTTCCTGTAAGATACCATAACTGATTGTGTTCCCCTTTTTGTTGCATCCTCCTGTGATAATGTCAGTATGAATTTTCTTGATATATCAACATATTTTTTACAAGCCTTTGTCACTGTATATCGTAACGACGAACCATCTGCATATGTATCTGGAAACTCATATAACGTGGCATCCCACCTTGAATCCTGTTTAATATCTTCAACTCCAAAACCAAACGATGTACCATTATCTACATGCCACAGAAAGTTCTCCCAATAGCCATCAGGTGCTTTCTTTGTTGGTGTATGCCAGTATGTGCTTGAATATTCACCCCATGAACCATCCTCATTCTGATACCTCACATATATCTCCTGGTCATTCTGTATTTTTAATCTGGCTACACTTATATAATTAGTTTTTGCACCACTTACTTTATAGGCAAAGGATGTTCCATCATCGAACTGCTCTGGCATCCTGTATAGGTTTGAATTCCATTTTGAATTTCCAGTTATATTCTTAGTATCAAATGTATACGTTGAACCACATAATACATTTTCAGTTATTGCTGACGTGTCATCCCATCTTTCCCACGTACCATTCTGATTCTGATATCTTATGTATACAGTCTGCTTATATGATTTTATAACCTCTTTCTTCTTAGTATGAATATAAATGCTCCGGCTCCTATTCATAGTCCAGTAGTTATCCCATCTTTTACATGCTTCATTCCATGTGGAATCATACCATTTTTTGTCACCTTCCTGTATATAATCAAGTTCATATCCATCTTTAAGATATATCCATGTAGGAACCAATGTACCTTCTTTATATGTAATAGTCTGTCCATCTGAATACCGCATATCAAGACCACTCGTGCTGTGTCCTATAACATCACTGACTCCAGAATCCCATTCGATGTTAAAGTTGCATGCCCATCCTAATGTGATAGTTAATGGTTTTCTTTCACCGGAATATTTATCTCCATCATAATTGATATTACAGCCAGCTTCAAACAGGTAACCGCCAAGCATTTCCTTAACATTGTTGTCTGGATTGTCCCAATTGTTATAGTTTTTATAGCCAGTGAAATCCACATTGAATATACAGCCTTCTTTCGAAATATTGTATACACGAAGATACGGCGTATATCCACGACAGTTCACATGTTCTGTAAATGTTCCTTCATGCGGTGCCTCATTATCACTATAAAAAGGTATATCATCAAAATATATCTGTTTATTCTTATCATTCATATATACCCATTGTAAATCAGCTGTGCCACCGGCAAAATCAACGGTTATCTGTCTTTTAAAATCATCATCTGTATAACTGCCCGCTTGATACGCATATGCCAGACCTACAAATGATAACAACAACACCAATACCGATAATATATATAATAAAGTCACTCTTTTTTTGTCCTTCATAGGACATGCTGCCATATATATGCCCCCTTTATTCCACTATTCCAAGACATGTAAACACAACGGAACCACATCTATATATACCCATAACCCCCTGAAACATAGCTGTATCTGCGTTAAACAACGGACTCCCCATTGCATCAACCAGGCAATCAAGAATTTCGGTTTTATCTGAAACTGTATAATATCCTTTATATGTATGATAACCACAATGCTCATCATACATAACCCTTGTTGTCATAACCTCTATAGGATATGGACATTCCACTGTACTTCCTGTATTAACATCCTTTCCCATCTGTGCTTCACTTGCGTTTTCACCATATTGCAGTACGCCATTAGCTATATAGATTTCATGTCCATAAGGACTATCTGTTACGGCTGGTTCCTGCTTTTCTTCTGTATCCGACTTCCCTTCGGACTCTGACTTTCCTTCTGGCTCTGATTTCTCTTCAGGCTCTGGTTTCTCTTCGGGCTCTGGCTTCTCTTCGGAATCTGGTTTATCTTCAGGCTCTGACTTTCCTTCTGAATCTGGCTTCCCATATTCTTCTTGTTCTTTTATATCTATATCTATTCCTGAATCTGCCTGTTCATTTGATTCTTCTGGCTCTGCAAGGTCTGATTCTATTTCTTTTTCAGTTTCTTTTTGTTCTGCAAAATCTGATTCTATTTCTTTTTGTTTCTTATATTCTTTTAGTTCTGCAAAATCCGATTCTGATACTGTTGCTTTTTTTGTCTGTATCGTTTCAACTGCAGCACTATTTTTTTCTGGCACTTTGTTTTTAGCATCCGCATTCTTCTTAACAACGGCTGCAGCTGCTAATAAAGCTCCAATCGTCACTGTTATTAATATTATTTTCAATAAAATATTTCGCTTCATTCTCACTTTTTCCTTCTTTATATTTATCTTATATTTGTCTTATATTTTTTTAGAATAATATGCTTATGGGTACTGTCAAATATCATCGTTCGTCCACTTTGTCTTATACTTTTTATAAAATAATATGTACACAATCCTGTTATATCTAAGCATGACATGCACAACATGTCTTATATAAGCGGATTGATATTGTTAATATAATATTAAATGTCTTGTGGAAATTAATATGAATCAATGTGACATTACGTTATATATTCACATCAGATGAATAGTTTTTATTAAGATTACCAGATTAAATATTCTTTATGCTGTCAATAATATCTATAGAGTTATTATCCTGATTTTGTCATCTTGTGTTTATATCAGGAATGTCATATATATTCTTCCAATCAATCATCTCCTGTCTTTTTGTTACCGCGCCATAACTTTATTATTTAAACTAAACATATCATATATATACTTAATTGTCAATATCATGGGTATTATTTTTTTATTATTTATAGAACACGCAATAACACATAATATTATTACATTTTCTTGTATTAAATACTCTGGTTTGTTATAATTACATAATTGATTTATAAGATATATGTGTCAGAATTTCCTTTTGACCCCATATCTTTATCTCACAAACAACATTTAGTTTAGGAAAGGACGGTTTTGTAATATGTGCGGTTTTGCTGGATTTACAGGATACCTTGAGAATGGTAAAGATGTTCTTACTGATATGATGAATAAAATTATCCACAGAGGTCCCGACAGTGCCGGTCAGTATATAGATAACAAGGCATATATGGGCTTTAGAAGACTTTCAATCATCGACCTTGATAACGGAAGCCAGCCTATGTTTAACGAAAACAAAAAAATTGTCATCACTTTTAACGGTGAAATATATAATTACCAGGATTTAAGAAAAGAGCTTATTGAAAAGGGACACACTTTTGCAAACAACTCCGATACAGAGGTTCTTATTCATGCTTATGAAGAATATGGTGAAGATATGCTTAATAAACTTCGCGGTATGTTCGCTTTCGTTATCTGGGACAGCGAAAAAGAAACTCTTTTTGGTGCAAGAGATTTCTTTGGTATTAAGCCTTTTTACTACACAATAGTTGATGGAAATATAATATATGGTTCAGAGATTAAGAGCATACTGGCTCATCCTGCTTATAAGAAGGAAGTTAACGATGTGGCTCTTGAGAATTATCTTACTTTCCAGTACTCAGTACTCCCTGAGACATTCTTTAAGGGTGTATACAAGCTTATGCCTGGACACTGCTTCACTTTCCATAACGGACAGATTAATATAAAAAGATACTGGGAACCTACTTTTGAGGCTGATGAAAACAAGTCCCTGGATGATTTTGTACAGGAGATTGATGATGCCATGCATGATTCAGTAGAACATCACAAGATTAGTGATGTTGAGGTTGGCTCATTTCTTTCCAGCGGTGTTGACTCAAGCTATGTCGCTGCCACCTTCAATGGTGATAAAACATTTACAGTTGGTTTCGACTACGAAAAATATAACGAAATAGATTATGCAAAGGCTTTATCTGAAAAGATTCAGATAGACAACTATTCAAAGCTTGTATCAAGTGAAGAATACTGGGCTGCTATCCCTAAAATCCAGTATCACATGGATGAACCTTTAGCAGATCCTGCTGCCATCGCACTTTACTTTGTAAGCCAGACTGCTGCAAAACACGTCAAGGTTTCTATGTCTGGCGAAGGTGCTGATGAATTCTTCGGTGGATACAACATTTACAAGGAACCTCTTGATACTGCAGGTTACAGAAAGCTTCCAAAAGGTCTTCGTAAGGGACTTGCTAATGTAGCACAGGCTATTCCATTTAAATTTAAAGGTAAGAATTTCCTTATAAGAGGCAGCAAGGATATTGAGGAGCGTTTCATCGGTAACGCATTTATGTTTAATGAAAAAGAACGCGCAAAGATATTAAAGAATCCTACTGGAAAGTACGACCATAAAGAGCTTACAAAGCCTTTCTATGACAAGGTTAAGGATAAGGATGATGTTACGAAAATGCAGTACATTGATATCAACTTCTGGCTTATTGGTGATATTCTGCTTAAGGCCGACAAGATGAGCATGGCACACAGCCTTGAAGTACGTGTTCCTTTCCTTGACAGAGAGGTATTCGATGTAGCAAGGACTATACCTACTAAGTATAAAGTAAACAAGTCCAACACAAAATATGCTATGCGTATGGCTGCTCATAAGTATCTTCCAGATATGGTAGCTGAAAAGAAAAAGCTTGGATTCCCTGTACCTATAAGAATCTGGCTCAAGGATGACAAGTATTACAATATGATAAAGAAAGCCTTCACAAGCGAAGCTGCAGAAAAATACTTTAACACTAAGGAGCTTGTTAAGTACCTTGATGATCACAAAGAGGGAAAAGCCGATAATTCAAGAAAGATATGGACAGTATATATGTTCCTTGTATGGTATAACGATTTCTTTGGTGATTCTGAATATGCAGCATAGAAATATTGGTGTTTAATTGAATATTAGTTGGTGACGAACGGACGACAAATATAAGCTACAGGCAGTCCTGCACACTATGTTCAATGCCAGAAGCTTTGATTGGATATTTCTAAGTCTTTCCATTTAAACTATGATAACTGACGCTACCGCTCAGACGCGCCGTCCATGGCGCGGCTTCGCTGCTTCGTACATCCGTGTACGAAGCTAGCTGGTTGACTAAGGGAAAGACTAAGAACTATCACAATCAAACTTCAAGTGCATTTCGCATAGTATGCAGGACTGCCTGTAGCTTATATTTGTCTGTGTTGTGGCATAATTTAATGCTGAATATTCAATTAAATCAAGGGGACGAAACAGGGCGGAATTGTGCACTTTGCGCACAATTCCGCCCATCATGCCTCTCCCCTCTGATTTAGACACACATTCATTTTCATAAATTAAGACAACGTCAGACAGCACATATGAGAAAAGCAGGTGCGCAAACATCATAAGATGCACTTGAAGTTCAATTGTGATAGTTCTTAGACTTTTCTTTCTCTACCCAGCTATCCACAGACACGGATGTCTGTGGAAGTGAGATATGGGACATGGATGTCCCGTATCGAACGGTAGCGGAAACTACCATTACGTATATGAAAAGTCTTAGAAATATCCAATTGAAGCTTCTGGCATCGTTGATGTATGCACACCTGCTTTTCTCATATATGCTGTCGTCCGTACGTTAAGAATGTGTTCTAAACATCAACTCTGTTTTACAAATGAAGCACTCTTTCTTTTATCTCCTGTGTACGTCCCTGGTTCCAGAACTGTGTACCAATATATCCACATGTTCTTCTAGCAACATTCATCTTATCCTGATTACGGTTTCCACAGTTAGGGCATTCCCAGATAAGCTTTCCGTCATCATCTGTTATTATCTGAATCTGTCCTGTGTATCCACATACCTGACAATAATCGCTCTTAGTATTAAGTTCAGCATACATAATATTCTCATATATAAACTGCATAACTGAAAGAACAGCAGGAATATTATCATTCATATCAGGAACTTCCACATAACTGATAGCTCCTCCAGGTGACAGTTCCTGAAACTGTGCTTCAAACTTTAACTTGTCGAATGCATTTATATTTTCTGTAACATGTACATGATAACTGTTAGTTATATAGTTCTTATCTGTTACACCTTTTATCTTACCGAATCTCTTCTGAAGATTCTTGGCAAACTTATATGTTGTTGATTCCAGTGGTGTTCCATAAAGACTGAAATCTATATTAGTTTCTTCTGCCCATCTGTTACATGTATCTCTTAAATATGTCATAAGCTTTAAGGCGAATTCTGTTCCCTCAGGAGCTGTATGTGTAACCCCCTTCATATAATAGGTACATTCACATAAACCTGCATAACCTAACGATATAGTTGAATATCCACCATAAAGAAGCTTATCTATAGTTTCGCCCTTCTTAAGTCTTGCAAGCGCTCCGTTCTGCCATAGGATTGGTGCTACATCCGAAGGTGTTCCTTTTAATCTGTAATGTCTGCACATAAGTGCTCTTTTACAAAGTTCAAGTCTTTCGTCAAGAATCTTCCAGAACTTATTCATATCCTTACCTGATGAACATGCCACATCAACAAGATTAAGTGTTACAACACCCTGGTTAAATCTGCCATAGTACTTAGGCTTTCCTGTCTCAGGATCATTATATGGAGTAAGGAACGAACGACAGCCCATGCATGGGAAGCAATGTCCATCACCATTCTTATCAACCTTAAGTTTTTTCATAATCTTCTCTGATATATAATCAGGAACCATTCTTTTAGCTGTACACTCTGCAGCAAGTTTTGTAAGATTCCAATACTTAGAATCCTCTCTTATGTTGTCCTCTTCAAGAACATATATAAGCTTAGGAAATGCTGGTGTGATCCACACACCCTTTTCGTTCTTGACACCCTGGATTCTCTGCTTTAACACTTCCTCTATAACAAGTGCAAGATCCTCTCTTGTCTGACCTTCTGGAACCTCATCTATATACATAAATACAGTTACAAACGGTGCCTGTCCATTCGTAGTCATAAGTGTGATGACCTGATACTGTATCATCTGTACACCACGTTTTATCTCATCTCTTACTCTTAGCTCTGCAACCTCTCTTACCTTTTCTTCACTTGCTGCTATACCTGTTGCTTTGAATTCTTCAGCAACCTGCTTCACAAACTTTTCCCTGCTTATCTGTACAAATGGAGCGAGATGTGCAAGCGATATACTCTGTCCACCATACTGTGAGCTCGCTATCTGTGCTATAGCCTGTGTCGCTATATTGCAAGCTGTTGAAAAACTGTGTGGCTTTTCTATCATAGTTTCACTTATAACTGTACCATTCTGCAACATATCTTCAAGATTCACAAGGCAGCAGTTATGCATATGCTGTGCAAAATAATCTGCATCATGGAAATGTATAAGTCCTTGCTCATGTGCATCTACAATATCTGCTGGAAGTAAGAATCTCTTAGTTATATCCTTACTTACTTCACCAGCCATATAGTCTCTTTGCACGCTGTTTACAGTAGGATTCTTGTTTGAATTCTCCTGCTTGACCTCTTCATTGTTACATTCAAGAAGGCTTAATATCTGTTGGTCTGTTGAGTTGGACTTTCTTACCAACGCCCTCTTATATCTGTATGTAATATACTTTCTGGCAACTGCAAATGCACGAAGATTCATAATCTGATTCTCTACAAGATCCTGAATCTCCTCTACGTTAAGAGATCTGTTCATCTCCTCACATATGCTCTCAACATTATCTGATATTGTCTCAATCTGCTCATCTGAAAGTCTCTCACTATGAACCACTTCCTGATTAGCCTTAGAAACAGCCGCCATAATCTTGGTAATGTCAAATGTTACCTCTGAACCACTACGCTTAATTATCTTCATTTTAATTAAACCCTCCCATTCATATATGCCAGATATTTTAATGTAAATGTCAAAATTCACTTTCGACATACATATCACTATGTAATCTGCCTATCACAAGAAACTCAATAGACAGCCTATAGACAATGTAATGCACTATACAAGTGTCCTGGTTATCACCTGTATAGTGCATTAATAATCACTATCTTTGAACAAATTAAATTTTACTACATATTGGTGCTTTCGTCAACTCACCATACTATATATAGTATTAGATACAAACACGCCTCTATGCCTTATAACTACTGCATTTGTGAAAATACATCCATTATAAAACTACTAAAATATTTTAAATAATTCTATAAGTATGATGTAAGCATAGCCATCTTAAAAAGTCT
>OODC01000358.1_pt1 | contig 31635 bp, 30 predicted proteins | sample 1671711 | NCBI WGS metagenome assembly OODC01 (sample SAMN06348184, study PRJEB24527) | human gut metagenome | reverse complement strand
ACAATAATATCCAGCTGGTGTGGTAATTTAAGCACACGTTGTCAATATTATTTGTTCCTGCGCCTGGAAAATAAAATGATGATAAAGATGCGGCAAGTGAATTTGCCGCAATTGCTACCTTTTTAGCAAATCCGAGGCACCTAATGGAACAATATGATCAAATTGGCGCAAGACTGGACCGCTTGCCTTTGGCCCGGTTTCATTATCGTATATTTGGTATTATAAGCTTTAGTCTGTTATTAACGGGTTTTTTGAGTTATTCAGGCAATGTTGTTTTAGCAAAGCTGGTAAGCAATGGATGGTCAAATAATTTCCTCAATGCCGCCTTTACCTCGGCATTAATGTTTGGTTATTTCATCGGCTCTCTTACCGGTGGGTTCATCGGTGATTATTTTGGGCGGCGCAGGGCTTTTCGCATAAATCTTCTCATCGTCGGTATTGCGGCAACAGGGGCCGCTTTTGTCCCTGATATGTACTGGCTCATCTTCTTTCGCTTCCTGATGGGCACAGGAATGGGGGCGCTGATTATGGTTGGCTATGCTTCGTTTACGGAGTTTATCCCCGCGACGGTGCGTGGAAAATGGTCCGCGCGGCTCTCATTTGTCGGTAACTGGTCGCCCATGTTGTCGGCGGCGATAGGCGTGGTGGTTATCGCTTTTTTTAGTTGGCGGATAATGTTTCTGCTGGGTGGTATTGTCATACTGTTAGCCTGGTTTCTCTCAGGTAAATACTTTATTGAGTCGCCTCGATGGTTGGCGGGGAAAGGACAAATCGCAGGTGCAGAAAGCCAACTTCGTGAAGTAGAGCAGCAAATTGAAAGAGAGAAGAGTGTTCGTTTACCCCCGCTTACTTTGAATCAGAGCAACAGCAAGGCTAACGTAATCAATGGTACTTTCTGGCTGCTGTTTAAAGGGGAAATGTTACGACGTACATTAGTCGCGATTACTGTTTTAATTGCAATGAATATTTCACTTTATACCATCACCGTATGGATACCGACCATATTTGTTAACTCCGGCATTGATGTCGATAAATCAATATTAATGACTGCTGTTATTATGATTGGCGCTCCGGTAGGAATATTTATTGCGGCATTAATTATTGATCATTTTCCTCGTCGATTATTTGGCTCCGCCTTACTTATTATTATTGCCGTGTTAGGCTATATCTATTCAATTCAGACTACAGAGTGGGCGATTTTAATCTATGGCCTGGTGATGATCTTCTTTTTATACATGTATGTTTGCTTCGCGTCGGCGGTTTATATCCCGGAGCTCTGGCCAACGCATTTACGCTTGCGCGGTTCGGGTTTCGTTAATGCCGTCGGACGGATCGTCGCGGTCTTCACGCCTTATGGCGTTGCGGCACTATTAACGCATTATGGGTCAATCACGGTGTTTATGGTGCTTGGCGTGATGTTAGTGCTCTGTGCGCTGGTTCTCTCCATTTTTGGCATCGAAACGCGGAAGGTGTCGCTGGAAGAGATTTCTGAGGTGAATTAAATCTTTCGTTGATGGCGTCAATTGCCAGATGTACCACTGACGTGTTTTATCTGGCCTACAATGGCAGTACAGAATTGTAGGCCAGCATAAAATTACTCCTGCGTCTCTTCCCAGTCTGCCAGCGTATATAGCGTTGCCCCAGCTGCTGACATCTCCATAAACGCGTGCGCACTGTCCTGTGGCTGGATATTCACACCACGACAACCATCGGTAATCACATTAACCTTATAACCTAACTGTAACGCGTCCAGTACGGTAAACTTCACGCAATAGTCAGTAGCCAGGCCCATAATGATCAATTCATCGATTTCATGATCGCGTAACCAGTCATCGAGCGTGGTTTTCTGCCGACGGCCGTTATCAAAAAAGGCACTGTAACTGTCAACTAAAGGATTTTCGCCTTTATGGAACACCGCTGCGATCGCTTTTTGGTTCAGTAACGGATGTAATTGTGCGCCTTCACTGTTCTGCACACAGTGATCTGGCCAGAAGGTTTGTGGCAAACCGTCGAGTTGGCCTGGCGTATAAGGCTCTACACCGTGCTGACTGGCAAAACTGCCGTGATTCGCCGGGTGCCAGTCCTGACTGGCGATAACCGCTTCACCGCGCGACTGGCACCAGTCAATCAGGCGGTTAGCGACATCCACCGTACTGTCACCTTCCGGCACGGCGAGCGCGCCACCAGCACAGAAATCATTTTGTAAATCGACCAGTAACAGGGCGCGAGGGGGCATTGCAGTCTCCTTAATCATCCGGCGTCAGTTCGCCGCGCAGGTTTTGGCTCATGGCCTTGCGAATGGTTTCAGTATCCAGTTCCTGGCTAAGCAGGTAATGCAGTTTGGTTAGTGTGGCTTCTACAGTCATATCTGCACCGCCAATAACGCCGGCATGGGCGAGGGCGTTACCGGTGGCATAACCACCCATGTTCACTTTACCGGACATACATTGTGTCAGGTTGACCACCACAATACCGCGATCGCTGGCTTCTTGTAATTCCTGCAGGAAGGCTTTGTTTTGTGGCGCATTACCCACGCCATATGAGCGCAGAATCAATGCTTTCACCGGTTGGCGCAGAAAATTGCGCACGACGTCAGCAGAAATCCCTGGATAAATCGTCACTACGCCAATCGGTTGTGGGGTGATTGGATGAACGATCAATTCCCCTTCACCGTGCGGGGCGGGTGGCGTATTCAAACGACGAATATGGATACCTGCTTCCAGTAACGGAGGAAGGTTTGGAGAGGCAAACGCATCAAAACCATCGGCATGGGCTTTGGTGGTACGGTTGCCACGATAAAGTCGATTATTAAAAAAGAGAGTTACTTCGTTGATAGGATAATTCGCCGCAACGTACAACGCATTCAGCAGATTAATTTGTCCGTCAGAGCGTAACTCAGCTAGCGGGATTTGTGACCCTGTCACAATGACCGGTTTACCGAGATTCTCGAGCATGAACGACAGCGCAGAGGCGGTATACGCCATCGTGTCGGTGCCGTGCAGAATGACAAAACCATCATAGTCGTCATAATGCGCTTTAATATCTTCAGCAATATGCTGCCAGTCTTCTGGCGTCATATCTGAAGAGTCCATCAGCGGCGTATATTCATGAATGGTGAAATCTGGCATCTCCGGGCGATGGAATTCCGGCATCAGCGCCAGTTGGCGCTGTAGATGACCTGACACCGGAATATAACCCTGCTCGGAACGCTGCATCCCGATGGTCCCGCCCGTGTAGGCGACGTAAATTGATTTCTTTTGCATGATATTGATATGAATGATATCGAAAGAGCAAAAGTATATACGTGAGGCAGGGGGAGCGCACCTGATACTATGCGGATAAGGAAATATGGGGCGAGACAGCGGGAAGAGGATTCGTCGAGGTAAAAAAATGTGGCCGACGATCTGTCGGCCACTCAGTACAAGACTTAACGCACGTTGGCGCAGGTCAGGCAAAACGCATAACGGTTTTGTGGGTCGTTAAACGCGGCCAGCTTGTCGCTTTCACTTTTAACGGTAGAGGCTACCGAGGCCAGCGGTGCAGGTAACATGGCCTGGAACGCATCTGGCAACATTGCCCGGACAGAACCAGACATGTTGTCCATCACTTTGTCGAAGAAGGTCGGTTCATCAACGTAGTATTCCAGATGCCACTGTTTCACTTTTGCCAGCTCTGCTGCTTTGGCGACCGCATCATCGAAATCCCCGAGACTATCGACCAGCCCGTTAGCTTTTGCATCCTGACCGGTCCAGACGTGGCCCTGGGCGATTTTATCAATCTGCTCCGGCGTCGAATGACGCGCATCAGCAACCAGCGTGATAAAGCGTTTATAGCCATTCTCAATGCTTAACTGCATCATCTGCTGCGCTTCCGGCGGCAGTGCCCTGGTGATAGAAACATCCGCCAGCGGTGAAGTTGAGACACCATCAGTATGAACACCAATCGAATCCAGACTATTTTCTACGGTGGTGATCACGCCGAAGATACCGATAGAACCGGTCAGGGTGCTGGGGTTAGCCACAATGTAATTAGCTGGCGTGGAAATCCAGTAACCACCAGATGCTGCCATGCCACCCATCGATACAACCACAGGCTTACCCGCTGCCCGGGCTGCTGCCAGTTCAGCGCGAATCACTTCAGACGCGGTAACGCTGCCGCCTGGGCTATTAACACGCAGGACAATCGCTTTCACTTTCGGGTCAAGGCGAGCGTCGCGGATTTGTGCCGCAGTGGTATCACCGCCAACATTCCCCTGAGTTTCCTCGCCATCCATAATTGCGCCATTAGCGAAGACGACACCGATACTGTCACCGGTATCTGCCGGCGTTTTCAATGCGTAATCGTAATAACTGATGGCGCGATAATTTTTATCAGTTTTACTCCAGCCGAACTCTTTGGTCAGAGTTTTTTCGATTTCGGCACTCGATGCCAGTGCATCGACCAGCTTGTTTTCCAGCGCATATTTCGCGGTATCGCCACCGGTTTTGGTTAAACCCTCAAGCACCCCTTGCGCGCCAGGGAATACCTGCTGAGCAGGGATCTGCCGGTTAGCGGCAACAGTATTCAGATAGTTTTGCCACAGCTCACCAATCCAGCGGCTGTCAGCTTCGCGGGCTGCAGGCGACATATCATCACGAATAAACGGTTCAACGGCAGATTTATACGTACCCACGCGGAACACATGGGTGGAAACTTTCAGCTTATCCAGCAACGATTTGTAGTACAGACCGTTGGTGGCAAAGCCGTGCAGATCCACCACGCCTTGCGGTGACAGCCAAATTTTATTGGCGAAACTGGCGAGATAATATTGCCCCTGGCTGTAGTTCTCGCCAACGGCATAAACCGGTTTCCCGCTGTCACGAAACTCTTTCAGAGCTTTGCCGATGTACTGCATAGACGGCTGGTCGCCACCTGCGAAGTTTTTCAGATCCATCACGATACCGGTGATATTGCGGTCATCCTTCGCCTGGCGAATGGTATTGACGATATCAAACAGTGAGTTTTCCTGCAGACGATCGGAACTGGCACCAAGCAGTTGGCGGCTTAATTTACTAAACCGCTGAGAACTGTCGGGTTTATCGACGATCACACCAGAAATGTCCAGCAGCAGTGCGCCACGACTGGCCGTTTCTTTCGAATCACCACCACTGACCTGCATCCAAATCCCCACACCAACCAGTACGAGAAAAATAAAGAACAGGTTAAGTACCATTTCACGGACGAAATTCAGCAGACGCCACGTCCATTTAAAAAATCCGGCAATAAATCGCCAAAGGGTTCGCATGTATTCTCCCAACTAAAGGTCACACCTGTCACAGGCGCAATAGATGTGGTTATCGTAATGACCCAACCGGCACTTGTCAGCAGGAATTGCGGACTGGGCTGTAACAAAATCCACTCTCGTGTTAATTTTGTGAATAAATATCACGACAGGAGTTAATCAAATGGATGCACTCGAACTATTGATCAATCGCCGTAGCGCCTCCCGCCTGGCTGAACCTGCGCCAACGGGTGAACAACTGCAAAACATCCTGCGTGCGGGTATGCGTGCGCCGGACCATAAGTCCATGCAACCGTGGCATTTTTTTGTGATTGAAGGGGAAGGGCGCGAGCGTTTCAGCGCCGTTCTGGAGCAGGGGGCGATTGCTGGCGGTAGTGATGACAAAGCCATCGACAAAGCCCGTAATGCGCCGTACCGCGCACCGCTCATCATAACGGTGGTGGCAAAATGCGAAGAAAATCATAAAGTCCCGCGCTGGGAACAGGAAATGTCTGCGGGATGCGCGGTCATGGCGATGCAAATGGCAGCAGTTGCCCAGGGGTTTGGCGGCATCTGGCGCAGTGGCGCATTAACTGAAAGTCCGGTAGTGCGTGAAGCATTCGGTTGCCGTGAGCAGGATAAAATTGTCGGTTTTCTCTACCTTGGTACGCCGCAGCTGAAAGCATCTACGTCGATTAACGTCCCGGACCCGACGCCGTTTGTCACTTATTTCTGATAATTGTCGCGAAACTGTCTGGATTGTGAGCAAAGGCGCAGGAATTCAGACACTCTCACTTATCACTTCACGGAATGAGGGTTACCATACCCGGATTGCATTGACAGGAGATGTCCATGAGCGAGAACTCGATTCGTTTGACCCAATACAGCCACGGAGCTGGTTGCGGCTGTAAAATTTCCCCAAAAGTGTTGGAAACCATCCTGCACAGTGAGCAGGCGAAGTTTGTTGATCCGAATTTGCTTGTGGGTAATGAAACCCGCGACGATGCGGCGGTGTACGATCTGGGCAATGGCACCAGCGTTATCAGTACCACCGACTTCTTTATGCCGATCGTTGATAATCCTTTCGATTTTGGCCGCATTGCGGCGACTAACGCCATCAGCGATATCTTCGCGATGGGGGGCAAACCGATTATGGCGATTGCGATCCTCGGCTGGCCGATTAACAAACTTTCCCCGGAAATTGCCCGCGAAGTAACCGAAGGTGGACGCTATGCATGCCGTCAGGCGGGTATTGCGCTGGCTGGCGGTCACTCCATCGATGCGCCGGAGCCGATTTTTGGTCTGGCGGTAACGGGGATCGTACCGACCGAGCGGGTGAAGAAAAACAGTACCGCACAAGCCGGATGCAAACTGTTCCTGACGAAACCGCTGGGGATCGGCGTTCTTACCACGGCTGAGAAAAAATCACTGCTGAAACCAGAACATCAGGGACTGGCGACGGAAGTGATGTGCCGGATGAACATCGCAGGCGCGTCCTTTGCCAACATCGAAGGCGTAAAAGCGATGACCGACGTTACGGGCTTTGGTCTGCTGGGGCATTTAAGCGAAATGTGTCAGGGTGCTGGTGTGCAGGCGCGCGTCGACTATGAAGCGATCCCGAAACTGCCGGGGGTTGAAGAGTACATTAAGTTGGGCGCAGTGCCTGGCGGCACCGAACGTAACTTTGCCAGCTACGGTCATCTGATGGGTGAAATGCCGCGTGAAGTGCGCGATCTGCTGTGCGATCCGCAAACTTCTGGCGGTCTGCTGCTGGCGGTCATGCCGGAAGCAGAAAATGAGGTCAAAGCTACAGCCGCCGAGTTTGGCATTGAACTGACGGCGATTGGCGAACTGGTGCCAGCGCGCGGCGGTCGTGCCATGGTTGAGATCCGTTAATTCAATGCGGTTGTTTATTGCCGAAAAACCGAGTCTGGCGCGCGCCATTGCTGATGTCCTGCCCAAACCGCACCGGAAAGGCGATGGCTTTATCGAGTGCGGTAATGGTCAGGTGGTGACCTGGTGTATCGGTCACCTGCTTGAGCAGGCGCAGCCAGACGCCTACGACAGCCGCTATGCGCGCTGGAATCTTGCTGATTTGCCGATTGTCCCGGAAAAGTGGCAATTACAGCCCCGACCCTCCGTGACCAAACAACTTAATGTCATCAAACGCTTCCTGCATGAAGCCAGCGAAATCGTTCACGCCGGTGACCCGGATCGCGAAGGGCAATTACTGGTGGATGAAGTGCTGGACTATCTGCAACTGGCACCGGAAAAGCGCCAGCAGGTGCAGCGTTGCTTGATAAACGACCTGAACCCGCAGGCGGTTGAGCGGGCGATCGACCGTCTTCGTTCCAACAGTGAGTTTGTGCCGTTGTGCGTTTCTGCACTGGCGCGAGCCCGAGCCGACTGGCTGTACGGCATCAATATGACCCGCGCTTACACCATTCTCGGTCGCAATGCGGGTTATCAGGGCGTACTTTCCGTGGGACGCGTGCAGACGCCCGTACTCGGACTGGTGGTGCGCCGCGACGAAGAGATTGAAAACTTCGTGGCGAAAGATTTCTTTGAAGTCAAAGCGCATATCGTGACACCTGCCGATGAGCGGTTTACCGCTATCTGGCAACCGAGCGAAGCGTGTGAACCTTATCAGGATGAAGAAGGGCGCTTGTTACATCGTCCGCTGGCGGAGCATGTGGTCAACCGCATCAGCGGCCAACCGGCTATTGTCACCAGCTATAACGATAAACGGGAATCAGAATCCGCACCGCTGCCGTTTTCGCTTTCGGCGTTGCAGATTGAAGCGGCAAAACGCTTTGGTCTGAGTGCGCAGAACGTGCTTGATATCTGCCAGAAGTTGTACGAAACGCACAAGCTAATCACTTATCCGCGTTCCGATTGTCGCTATCTGCCGGAAGAGCATTTTGCCGGACGCCACGCAGTGATGAATGCCATCAGCGTTCATGCACCGGACTTGTTACCGCAGCCAGTGGTCGATCCAGATATACGCAACCGCTGCTGGGATGACAAAAAGGTCGATGCGCACCACGCCATCATCCCGACCGCACGGAGTTCTGCGATCAACCTGACGGAGAACGAAGCGAAGGTCTATAACCTGATTGCCCGTCAGTATTTGATGCAGTTCTGCCCGGATGCGGTGTTCCGCAAGTGTGTTATCGAACTGGATATTGCCAAAGGCAAATTTGTCGCTAAAGCGCGTTTTCTTGCTGAAGCAGGCTGGCGCACGCTGTTAGGCAGCAAAGAGCGCGATGAAGAAAACGACGGTACGCCATTGCCTGTGGTGGCGAAAGGCGATGAGTTGCTGTGTGAAAAAGGTGAAGTGGTAGAGCGGCAAACCCAGCCGCCGCGTCATTTTACCGATGCAACACTGCTTTCGGCGATGACCGGGATAGCACGTTTTGTGCAGGACAAAGATCTGAAAAAGATCCTTCGTGCGACCGATGGTCTGGGGACAGAAGCGACTCGCGCCGGGATTATTGAACTGCTGTTCAAGCGAGGCTTCCTGACCAAAAAAGGGCGCTATATCCACTCCACCGACGCCGGAAAAGCATTATTCCATTCGCTGCCAGAGATGGCGACGCGACCGGACATGACCGCGCACTGGGAATCGGTGCTGACGCAAATCAGCGAAAAGCAGTGTCGCTACCAGGACTTTATGCAACCGCTGGTGGGGACATTGTACCAGTTGATTGATCAGGCAAAGCGCACGTCGGTAAGGCAGTTTCGGGGAATAATGGCTCCCGGCGGTGGAGAAGGGAAGAAAAAGGATTCGCCACGCAAGAGAGCGCCGAAAAAAAGCCCGCCATCAGAAGAGGCGGGCAATGGAGTGATAACATAAAGGTTCTTTCAACCATCTGATACTGAAGATTTTTATGGCCGGATTAGGCGTTTGCGCTGTATCCGGCACAATTGTCTTAAATCACGCCCTGGCTTAACATCGCATCCGCAACCTTCACAAAACCGGCAATGTTCGCGCCCTGCACGTAGTTGGTTTGCTCACCTTCACCACCATGCTCAACACAGGCATGGTGGATATCCAGCATGATGTGATGCAAACGTTCGTCAACTTTCTCGGCTTTCCAGCCCAGGCGCGCAGCGTTTTGCGCCATTTCCAGGCCCGATGTTGCTACACCGCCAGCATTAGCCGCTTTACCCGGTGCAAACAGTACGCCTGCCTGCTGGAACAGTTCAGTCGCTTCGATGGTGGTCGGCATATTTGCCCCTTCGGCGACGGCTTTAACGCCATTGGCGATAAGCTGATGCGCGGCGTCAACATCCAGTTCGTTCTGGGTGGCGCAAGGCAGGGCGATATCAACTGGTACAGACCACGGCTGTTGGCCTTCGAGATAGACCAGACCAAATTCTTTGGCGTAATCTGCCACTCGACCATCGCGGCTGGCTTTGATTTCGATAAGACGCGCCAGTTTCTCTTTCGTGAATCCGCTTTCATCAACTACAGTGCCACTGGAGTCTGACGCAGTGATCACACGAGCACCAAATTCCATCGCTTTTTCGATAGCGTACTGGGCGACGTTGCCGGAGCCAGAAACGGAAACGCGCATTCCTTCAAAACCCATACCGTGGCGTTTTAGCATTGCTTCTGTGAAATAAACCAGACCGTAGCCGGTAGCTTCCGGGCGAATAAGACTGCCGCCAAATGAAAGGCCCTTACCGGTGAAGACGCAGGCGGTATTGTTGGAGAGCTTTTTCATCATCCCCGCCATAAAGCCGACTTCACGACCACCAACCCCGATATCACCTGCCGGAACGTCGGTATCCGCGCCCAGGTGGCGATACAGTTCAGTCATCAGCGCCTGGCAAAAACGCATCACTTCACCTTCGCTTTTTCCTTTCGGATCGAAATCGCTGCCGCCTTTACCACCGCCCATCGGCAGAGTAGTCAGGGCATTTTTGAAGGTTTGTTCGAAGCCGAGGAATTTGAGAATGGAAAGGTTAACTGACGGATGGAAGCGCATACCGCCTTTGTACGGGCCGATGGCAGAGCTGAACTGCACACGCCATGCACGGTTGACCTGTACCTGGTTGCGATCATCAACCCATACCACGCGAAACTGGATCACGCGCTCCGGTTCAACCAGACGCTCCAGTAATGACATCTGGCGATATTTTGGATTTTGTTCAAGAAAAGGCCAGAGTGTGGTCATTACTTCACGAACGGCTTGCGCGAACTCGGTTTGATTCGGGTCGCGCTTTTGGACATGGTTGAGGAATGACTCCAGAGAATATGTCTGATCCATAGATATAAAACCCTTATATATTAATACGATTGTGCTTATGTTGTTTATGTCATGTGCTTTTGCAGTTTTCGACTATACCATCAAGAATGTGACGGTAAGCAAGAAAAAAATGACCCAGGAAAGCAAATTAATAACGAGAGTAATCTCATAACCAAATGCGATAACTCAGACGCTAAAGTTTTGCCACCCGGCTACCGTTATCAGTAGCAGAGACAATAACGTTAAGGAGTTCCCTGTGAGTCGAGCATTGTTCGCCGTAGTATTAGCATTTCCATTAATTGCACTGGCTAACCCGCATTATCGTCCGGACGTGGAGGTAAACGTACCGCCAGAAGTGTTCAGTTCAGGCGGGCAGTCAGCGCAGCCCTGTACTCAGTGCTGCGTTTATCAGGATCAAAATTATTCTGAAGGGGCGGTAATTAAAACCGAAGGAATACTGCTGCAATGCCAGCGTGATGACAAAACCCTTAGCACTAATCCGCTGGTCTGGCGGCGCGTAAAGCCATAAACGCCTCTAATAATGGAATGTCAGCAGGGGCCAGCGGATATTGCAGCGCCTCTTCAGGTGAGCACCAGACCAGCGCCTGATGTTCATGTGCCTGTAACGTCCCGTGGAAGTCGGGTACGTGCCAGGCATGAAGATGGATAATCCGCCCCGAAACTTCTCGCTGATGGCTGGCAACATATTCACCCACAGCTGCTTCGATGCCCAGTTCTTCGCGTAACTCACGCACCAGCGCCTGCCGCTGGCTTTCATCCGGCTCGACTTTACCACCGGCAAACTCCCATAATCCCGCCTGATCGCTATGGGCGGGGCGTTGCGCGAGTAAAATTTTGCCATCACGTTCGATGATGGCGGCAACAACTTCAACCATTTTCATAAATTACACACGGGTAGATAAGCGAAAAATGCCATAATATCCGCACTGTTGCTCAATCAGAAAGGCTTTATATTTAAGGAGTGCCTGTGCTAGACCGCCATCTTCATCCCCGAATTAAACCTTTGTTGCATCAGTGTGTGAAGGTGCTGGATAAACCCGGCATCACGCCAGATGGTTTAACATTAGTGGGATTTGCCATCGGTGTGCTGGCACTGCCTTTTCTGGCGCTGGGCTGGTATCTGGCGGCGCTTGTCGTCATTTTGTTAAACAGGCTGCTTGATGGTCTGGACGGTGCGCTGGCGCGGCGCAGAGGGCTTACCGACGCGGGCGGCTTTCTCGATATTTCTCTCGATTTTCTCTTTTACGCGCTGGTGCCGTTTGGTTTTATTCTTGCTGCACCGGAGCAAAATGCGCTGGCAGGCGGCTGGCTGCTGTTTGCGTTTATCGGTACGGGCAGCAGTTTTCTCGCCTTTGCTGCACTGGCAGCAAAACATCAGATTGATAACCCCGGTTATGCACATAAGTCGTTTTACTATCTGGGGGGATTAACCGAAGGCACTGAAACGATCTTACTGTTTGTGCTGGGATGTTTATTCCCTGCATGGTTTGTGTGGTTTGCGTGGATCTTCGGTGCGTTGTGCTGGATGACGACCTTTACGCGGGTGTGGAGTGGGTATCTGACGCTGAAGTCGCTCCAGCGTCAGTAATTGCAATGTTATTTGCTGCTGTCCGGGCCGCGTTCACCGGTTGCAACCGGATTTTTTGGATCGCTGCTCCATTCGTACCAGCCGCCGTCGTAAACGGAGACGTTATTCCAGCCCATTGCTCGTGCGTACATAAAGGTTTCGGATGCGCGCCAGCCGGTGCCGCAGTAGAATGAAACTTGCTGATCTGGCTTGATATTCCATGCTTTCCACATAGCGGTAATATCATCGGCGCTACGCATGGTGCCATCCGGGTTATGGAAATCTTCCATATGCGTCGAGTCGCTACCAGCGTGTCCCCAACGTGCTCCGGCTATTTCACCTTTTGGTTTAATATAGCTGTAACCGCTGGTCGTACCGATAAATTCTGGCCACGAACGAATGCTCACCAGCGATGCATCCTGGCGATGCAGCAGTCCACGCGCCTGTTCCATATCAAGCATCAGTTGCGGTTGTGCCGGGATCTTCACGCCGAAATCCGGTTCCGCTTTCACTTTCGGTGGCGTTCCGCGCTCAACAGGCAGTCCCGCGTCGGACCAGGTTTGCCAGCCGCCATCCAGCAGGCGGACATCTTTCACGCCGGCATAAAGCATTATCTGCGCCACACGCGCTGCAGCGTATACGTCACGCCCGTACAGAATGACCGTGGTGTCATGGCGAATGCCGTGTTTTGCCAGCATCGCTTTTAGTTGTTCATCAGAAACTTTGTTCCACAGCGGTTCGCTTTCCACTTCGTTGGTATCGATGTAGTCAGCGCCGGGAATATGACTGATAAGGTAAAGCTTAGGAGCGCCCCAGGCCGCTTCAATGACTTTCCAGTCACCGGCAGGTTTCGCCGTAACCTCTTTACCTTGTTGCAGGTCGTGCAGCCATTGCGGATAAACCAGCTGCTCAAAGTGCGGCAGTTTTTGCAGACGGGAAGGTTCACTTAGCGCGTCACTCAGGATGGAGATATGCGTAAAACCTGCTTTTTGCAGACGCGTTTTGACGGCATCGACATCTTTGTCATTACCGTACAGCGCAACCGGAGCATCGGCTTTCAGGTTATGTAGCTTGATCCACGCGTTAAGCTGTTCGGTGCTCATTTTGTCGAGCCAGCTGGCAGAGAGGTTTAAGGCGGCAGGCTCATGACCAGAAGGGCCATTTAAGATTTGTGGCCAGCCGTTATAAAACGCGCTGGGGCGAGTATCTATCGCTTTGCCATTTTGTTGTTGAAGCTGGTCAAGTGTAAGAGGCTTCGCCAGTTCAGCGGCCCACGAAGAAGCGCAAGCCAGCCCTAAAGCCATTGCCAGCGCGGTCATTTGAGAAACACGTTTCATCGAAAATCCCGACATTGTAGTTTTGAGTGCGCCATTCTGAACTGACGCATTGGGAAAAACTTTGCGTTATCGCAGTTTGTTGTAATTTTCTGACCACTGCGCCATATCCAGAACAGAACTATCAGCAGGAACATCCTGGAGATCGTGCGTTACCTGAACGACTGGGATCGCCTGGGCGCGAACTTCGCTGAACACCCACTGGCGAAAATTATCGCGCAGAGCTACATCAAGACGGCTGAATGGCTCATCCAGTAGCAACGCTTTTGGCTGAGCGAGAAGAGCGCGAAGCAGAGCAACGCGCGCTCGCTGACCGCCAGACAAAGTGGCAGGATCCTGATGGAACATACCGCCAAGCCCCGCACGCTCCAGCGCATCATTTACCGCATCGCGCCTTGCAACACCTTTGAGTGCCGCTGGCAGAGCCAGCAGTAAATTTTGCCCGACGCTGAACTGGTCAAATAACAGTGCATCCTGGAAAAGAATGCCAATCTGACGCTCTGCGGTGGGTAGCATGTCAATCCGTTGCTCATTGAGCCATAGCTCACCTGTACAAGAAAACTGTCCGGCCAGCGCACCAATCATCCATGAAAACAGAGTGGATTTTCCACAGCCAGACGGCCCCATTAACGTGACAATGTCACATTTATCCACCGTAAAGTTAACGTTTGTCAGCAAGCAGCTTTCTGGTAAACGTAGCGAAACATTTTTCACGCAGAGCATTAGCGGAGTCCTTGTCTGACATAACCTACCCATTTTGCGACTAACGCGGTCAGGGCAAAAATAATAAGCGGCAACAGTAGTTGCCATAAAGCCTGGGCGGCGAGAATACCGTTGCTGCCGCCGCTGCTTAATGCCACCGCTTCAGTGGTGAGCGTCGGAAAACGCCCCGCGCCCAGCCACAGCGTCGGCATATACTGTGCAATACTGACTGAAAATCCCACCGCGAAGACAATCAGCGCAGGGCGTAGCATGAGTGGGCATTTCACGTAAAAGAAGATTTTGGCCCGCGACCAGCCCAGTGTTTGCGCAATCAAAATTAACCGTGAATCAATGCGCTGCCAGGCGGGTTGCAGGATAAACAGCATCCACGGCATTACCCACAGCAGATGCCCCCAGACCACCGCCGTCCAGCTTCCATCCAGGTTCAGCCATAGCGCCAGCGTGTACTGGCCCGCCACCAGCGGCAGAGCGGGTAATAAAATGGGCAACCATAGCCACAACTGGCGACGCTGTGGCCCCCATTCCAGCCACAGCAGTAACAGGAGCAAAGCGATGAATGCCGCCACCAGCCCCATTGTCAGGCTGTTGATGAGCGCTTCACTATTGATCGTCGACTGATCCGCGAGGATCGCCAGCAGAACCACACACAGCACACCGGTTAAGGGTAAAAAACTCGCCAGCGTATTGCCTGGCAATAAAGGCGTGGCAGGCTTACGAACGCCATCTACGCGGGGAATAGTACGCCGCCAGCTACGCCATAGCAGATAGCCCAGCAAAACGTAGGCGGCGAGTAACAGCATCAGCAGCAGGCTGGCGAGTGCGCCTTTCGTTTGTTGATCGGCGTCGCCCTGAGTTAACCACTGCCAGCTAATTACTGCCAGCGTCGGGGGATTACCTGGCCCAAGGATAATCGCCACATCCACGACCGACAGCGACCAGGCGACAATCGCCAGCATCGCCATTGCCAGTGCAGGTGCGACGGAGGGCAACAACAGCCAGTTCAGGCATTGCCAGCGGCTGTAGCCCAGCGAATCCAGTACAATAACTTGCTGCAACAGCCGTTTTTCGCTCAATACTGCCGCTAAGATCCACAGCAGAAATGCGCTTTCTTTCACTGCAAGGGTGAGGCCCAGACCGATGCCAAATCGGTCCATTGGCGGAGTGAAATACGGGAAATAGTCATAAAGCAGCCCTCCGTCAGCAAAGAGCAGAAGGGCGCTGGTGGCAAAAGCCACATGGGGAATGGCGAGCAGCCACGGCAGACGGGCGCACATACGCTGCCATTTCGGCCCAGGCCACAGCGCCACAATCACCAGCAGGGCAATCAACAACGCCCCGACCGCCGCGATGGTTGTCGACACCAGCGTTGCCAGTAATGCCTGCGGTAACTGTGGATCGGCAAATAACGTCTGCCAGTGTGTCAACGACAAAGCAGGCGATATCAGCGTGAGAGCTGCCGGGATCAGCGGTGCATAAATCACCGCCACCATCGCCCACAGCAAAAAGATTAATGCGTACCGTAACGGTGTAGCCATTCTTGTTCCAGCGCATTTACCCAACCTGCGTGCGGTTCAGCCAGTACCGGCGGCAGATCCTGCGGCATTCTTGATTGCAATATTTCGCGCTGCCCGTCAGGCAGTTTTTGCGGATCGAGAACCGAAGGATCGCCCCAGACAGCAGGGTCTGCTTTACGCAGTTGTGCATCGGGTGAGAGCAGGAAATTGGCAACTACCTTCGCCGCAGCACTGGCATTCGCGTTGGCGGGAATGGTGACGAAATGCACGTTGCCAATCATTCCCTCGCTAAAGCCAAAGCTGTAACTGCTGGCGGGTAAATCGCCGCTGGCGATTTTTTGCTGCGCATGCGCGGGATTAAAGGTCAGCGACAGGCGCAATGTGCCGGCTTTCAGCAGAGCATCCATCCGCGCGGGCGAAGGCGGGAAATCCTTTCCTTCGCGCCACAAATACGGATGCAGCGCATCAAGATATTGCCACAAGGGAGCAGTGACACGGGCGAAAGTCGCATCGTCCGGCGCTTCTTTTAATGCTGTGGGATCTGGCGTTAGCATAATCAGCAACTGTTCAAGAAACGCCGTGCCGGTAAAGTCCGGTGGGCGCGGATAGGTAACCGTACCGGGATTGGCTTTAGCAAACTCCAGTAAGGCTTGCGGCGTTTGTGGTGGCTGCGGCGTAACATCGCGGCGGGCGATAAACGTCAGTTGCGCGCCCCCCCAGGGCGATTCAGCCCCTTCTGTAGGCACTGAAAAATCTTCCCGCACCGGCAGCTGTGTGTCGACATAGCGCCAGTTGGGCAGAGTCTCCGCCCAGCCCGTTTGTAATAAATTGGCCTCTTTTAAGGTGCGGAAGTTTTCGCCGTTCACCCAGAGCAGATCCACCGAGCCGCCTGTTTTGCGTCCGGCAGCAGCTTCGGTCTGAATGCGCTTCACCGCGTCTGCGGCATCCGCGAGACGAACAATCTTCAGGTTTATAGCGTAATGGGTTTTCATCTCGCCGCTAACCCAGTCGAGATAGCGGTTAATTGCGGTATCGCCGCCCCAGGCGTTAAACCAGACGGTTTGTCCTTTGGCCTCATTTTTTATTTCCTGCCAGTCACTGGCATGTGTTGCCAAAGAAAACAGCGATAACAATCCCAGCAACCACCCACAATGGCGCATCATCTCTCCTTAAGAACGTTTTTCAGGAATACGGCACAGCCCCTGAGCGGGAATGTCCATGGCAGAATTAAAACGGGCTGACAGGTTTTGCAGGCCGATCAATGCCGTCAGTTCGGTGAGCGCCTGGGCGTCAAAATGCGCAGCCAGTCGGGTACGCAGGGCATCATCGACCGTTGGCGGCGTTACGCTTGCGGCTTCGGCGTACTCCAGCGCCAGCCGTTCTTCATCGCTAAAGAGCGGGCTTTGCCGCCAGTCAGCCACTGCCAGCAGTTTATCGGTGCTGCCAGTGCGCTCGGCGACTTTCATACTGGTGATATCCACGCAAAACTCACACAGACACATTTGCGCAATGCGCGCGCTGACAAGCGATCGCACTACTGGATCCAGCGGTGAGCGTTTGCGCTCCAGCCAGCCGACAAACATCGACACCAGATAAAAGATAAACGGGATCCGCCCCCACCAGCGAATCGGGCTTAGCACCTCGCCGTAATGGCGACGATGCAGCCACGCCTGCGGACGTAAAATGAAAGGAATTTTGCTAAGCGGCGGTAAACCCATCAGGCATTCCTCTTCTGGCGCTCAAGCCATATTTTCTTCGCCATAAAAATCACCACGGTCAGGGCAAACAGAATAAACAGTCCGGTGACAAACCAGAAAGTACCGCCTGTTAATATGCTGCCCGCCCAGGAATAAACAATAGTCGCTGGTAACTGACCAAGCCCGGTGGCGATAAAAAACGAGCGAAAACGTATTGAAGTCAAACCGGCAGCATAGCTTACGGGATCAAAAGGCACAAAAGGCAATAATCGGCATACCAGAATGGTGTGTTTACCATAGCGGGTAAAAAAGCCGTCCATACTATTGAGTACCGTTTTACCCGTTAACTTTTCCACCACTTCGCGGCCCATCACTCTGGCGATAAAAAAGCACAGCGCCGCGCCGGCCATCGAACTGGTCCACGACAGCAAGCCGCCCCAGAGCGCGCCAAACAGCGACGCATTGGCAAAGGTGATCAAAAACGCAGGTAGCGGTGCAGCAATGGCCTGTAAAATCATCAACAAGAACGAGACAACTGCCGCCAGTGCGCCGTAAGACTGAATAAAGCGTTCTATACCCTGTTGGTCCACGGCGGCAAACGCCGCAACGCTGCGATTAATAAACTCATGGACGCCGGGAAGCAGCGCCCATGCCAGCAGCATAGCGAACAACAGGATGATGAGGGTTATACGGTAGTACCAGATTTTTCGCGATTGCATCTTCATCATCCTTTATCCTGGCTTTATTCGGTGATTTTAAAGGTAACCGTTGCCAGCGTGTTATCCGCCGGGAGAACCGAGGCATTGCCTTTGAATTTCACTTCGCCGCGTTTTTCCACCGCACCATAAGTGTATGTTGCATTGCTGACGATGCCGACCGGGCAGCTATCCAGACACACCAGGCAGCCCGTTTTCTTCTCTTCTGCTGCCGTTAAATTACCGCCAAAGCGCATGTCCAGTTTCTTGCCATTACTGTCAACAATCACTTCATCGAAGGAATACGCTTTTGCCGCCCCTTGCCAGTTGACCGAAATATCCAGTTTGCTGCCTGCGACGTGAGTCGTTTCTTTATTATCCATCGTCATGTTTTCGCCCGGTGTACCACCTGCCTCTTTCAGGGCTTCATAAAATGCTTTCGGGGTCGCATAACCCATAAACAGCGATTTATGCCCGTTTGAGCCATCTTTAAACACAATGCCGTGGCGGGTGTCGTCGGTCAGGAAACGACCATTAATTTGCACCAGCATGGTTACCGTATGGTTATTGGCATCGACACGCAGCGGTTGGCTGTTCGAAAGTCCGTCGTATTCCACTTTTGCAGCCGCATTCTCTTTTTGATCGCAGCCGCTAAGCCCGGCAACAGCCAGTAAGCAGAGTGCAGCCAGTCCTTTTTTCCATGACGCTGAATAATGTTGCAACATCGTTCTATCCTTCATTTTTTGGGTGAGTAAGTGGGCTGCGGCGCGAAGCAGACAGATCCACATGTTTGTGTCGGGCGTAGAGTTTGGCGAGCTGGACGAGAATAAACAGCGCCAGGCCCGCCAGACAGAGTTGTAAAATAAAGCGCAGCGTAATGCCTTCATTGGCGAGATCGCTTGCCATCACGGTATAAATAACAATACCGGGCAGGGTCGTGAGTGCCGAAATAAGGGTATAAGGCCAGAAGGCGATGGTGGTTAATCCGTAAGCGTAATTTTGAATATTGTAAGGAAACAACGGGATTAAGCGGGTCAGAATAAGAAAATCAATACCGTTACGCGCAATGCCTTTTTCAATGGCCTGGAAGGTATGGCTATGGCCAACGTATTTCAGCAGTAAATCACGTCCCAGCCAGCGCGCCAGCAGGAATGAGCACGAGGAGGCCAGCGTGGCGGCAATTAATGATAGTAGTGTCCCTAAGAGCGGGCCAAAAACTATTCCTCCAGCGATCACCAGTATGCTTCCTGGTAACAGAAAGAGGGTGGCAATGATGAATAACAGAATATAGAGGCTATAACCGAACAATCCGCTCTGGCGAATGAGTGTCTGTAAGTGGGGTAAATCGGTGAGCAGATCGAATAAACCGAAAGCGTGGATAGCGTAAATGAGCAGCGCAAAAATAAGACAGGCAAAAAGAAATTTACGCTCAGCGTTCATTGTGGAGTTTCCTATATCAAACTTGATAATAGAGAAGTGGTCAGACAACTAAAAACGCAGTGACGGTATAACAAAGGGCGGCAGGCAACAAATCATTACTGACAGTTTGTTGATTTTTCTCAAGGTTAATTCTCCTGACCCAGTTTGAGCCAGGAGAACAGCTAAATTAGCGGCGGAAGGTCGCCCAGACGGGGGCATGATCTGACGGTTTTTCCATGCTGCGGATTTCATAGTCGATGCCGGTTTCAACACAACATTCTGCCAGCGGTTGGCTGGCGAGAAGCAGGTCGATGCGCAGACCACGGTTATCGTCAAAACCTTTTGAGCGGTAATCAAACCATGAGAAACGATCGGCTGTTTGCGGATTCGCATGGCGGAAGGTATCGACCAACCCCCAGCTCATCAGTCTCTCCATCCATTCGCGTTCTTCCGGAAGGAAAGAGCATTTTCCGGTACGCAGCCAGCGCTTACGGTTCTCTTCGCCAATGCCAATATCCAGGTCGCCAGGACTGATATTCATATCACCCATAATCAGCACCGGATTTTCACGCTTGAGTTCGGTTTCCAGGTAGTTTTGCAGATTCTGATAAAACTGCGCCTTTGCCGGGAATTTTATCGGATGGTCGCGGCTTTCACCCTGCGGGAAGTAACCGTTGATCACGGTAACATTGCCCAGCGTCGAGGGGATTTCAGCCATAATAATTCGCCGTTGCGCCTCTTCGTCATCACCCGGAAAACCGCGACGCACGGCAATCGGCGTCTCTTTGGTCAGCAGCGCCACGCCATAATGGCCTTTCTGCCCGTGATAAAACACGTTGTAGCCGAGCTTCGCCACCTCTTCGAGTGGAAACATATCGTCATGAACTTTTGTCTCCTGCAGGCCAATCACATCCGGTTGGTGCTTTTCGACGATGGCTTCAAGCTGATGAGGTCTGGCGCGCAGGCCGTTGATATTAAAAGAGACAAATTTCATAGTCGCTGCCATTTATTCAGATAAAGAGTGCGTGGATGGTAGCAGAATTTCGCTTTGCGTACCGCCTGTTGTTAAGTGATTTGATCGATAGTTGTTAATGATGTCAACGATGGCGCAAAAAATGCCCGCTTTTGGTGCGCGCTGCGTCAGAATGGCGCAGTAATTTCCAGTAAATTTCGTCAATGATCACAATTCCAGAATTATATTTTACTTCTGCATAACATTGCGTTTTTTATTCTTTTTATTCACCCACATCGCAAACGTATTCACTTTATATGCACTTTAAATGCATATGGTTTGGTTATAACTCCTTGATTTCCAGTTAGCCTCCGCGATTTATGCACTTTTATCACTGGCTGGCACGAACCCTGCAATCTACATTTACAGCGCAAACATTACTTATTATTAACATATAAATAACGAATTATTTACTGTAGAGGTCGCTATGTCTCAGCCAATTACGCGTGAAAACTTTGATGAATGGATGATACCTGTTTACGCTCCGGCACCGTTTATACCGGTACGTGGCGAAGGTTCGCGCTTGTGGGATCAGCAGGGGAAAGAGTATATCGACTTCGCGGGTGGCATTGCGGTGAACGCGCTGGGCCATGCGCACCCGGAACTGCGTGAGGCGCTGAACGAACAGGCGAGTAAGTTCTGGCATACCGGCAACGGTTACACCAACGAGCCGGTACTGCGACTGGCGAAAAAATTGACCGACGCCACGTTTGCCGATCGCGTCTTCTTTTGTAACTCCGGTGCGGAAGCCAATGAAGCGGCGCTAAAACTGGCGCGTAAATTCGCTCACGACCGCTACGGCAGCCATAAGAGCGGTATCGTGGCGTTTAAAAATGCGTTTCATGGTCGCACGCTGTTTACTGTCAGTGCGGGTGGGCAGCCAGCCTATTCACAGGATTTTGCGCCACTGCCGCCGGATATTCTTCATGCCGCATATAACGATATTAACTCTGCCAGCGCGCTGATTGACGACTCTACCTGTGCGGTGATTGTCGAACCCATCCAGGGGGAAGGCGGTGTGGTGCCAGCCAGCAACGCGTTTTTACATGGTCTGCGTGAATTGTGTGACCGCCACAATGCATTGCTGATTTTTGATGAAGTACAAACCGGCGTCGGACGCACCGGGGAACTGTATGCCTATATGCACTACGGCGTGACGCCCGATCTGTTAACTACCGCCAAAGCGCTGGGCGGCGGTTTCCCGGTTGGTGCGTTGTTGGCAACCGAAGAGTGCGCCAGTGTGATGACCGTTGGCACTCATGGCACCACCTATGGCGGCAATCCGCTGGCCTCGGCGGTGGCAGGCAAAGTGCTGGATCTCATCAACACGCCAGAGATGCTTAATGGCGTTAAACAGCGTCACGACTGGTTTGTTGAGCGTCTTAATACCATTAATCACCGCTACGGTTTGTTCAGTGAAGTTCGCGGCTTAGGTTTGTTGATTGGTTGCGTGTTGAATGCCGATTACGCCGGGCAAGCGAAACAGATCTCTCAGGAAGCGGCGAAAGCAGGCGTGATGGTACTGATTGCGGGTGGCAACGTGGTGCGTTTTGCGCCTGCGCTCAATGTTAGCGAAGAAGAGGTGACGACCGGACTGGATCGCTTTGCAGCTGCTTGCGAACACTTTGTTAGCCGAGGTTCTTCATGATGGTCATCCGTCCCGTTGAGCGTTCAGATATCTCGGCGCTGATGCAGCTTGCCAGCAAAACTGGCGGCGGCCTGACGTCGCTTCCCGCCAATGAAGCCACGCTTTCGGCGCGTATCGAAAGGGCAATCAAAACCTGGCAAGGCGAACTGCCCAAAAGTGAGCAGGGCTATGTGTTCGTGCTGGAAGATAGCGAGACAGGCACAGTGGCGGGGATTTGCGCCATTGAGGTGGCAGTTGGGCTGAACGATCCCTGGTACAACTATCGCGTCGGCACGCTGGTTCACGCTTCGAAAGAGCTGAATGTCTATAACGCGTTGCCGACGCTGTTTCTCAGTAACGATCACACCGGCAGCAGCGAGCTGTGCACGCTGTTTCTCGACCCGGAGTGGCGCAAAGAGGGCAACGGCTATTTGCTGTCGAAATCGCGCTTTATGTTTATGGCGGCTTTTCGCGACAAGTTTAATGACAAAGTGGTTGCCGAAATGCGCGGGGTGATTGACGAACATGGCTATTCACCGTTCTGGCAAAGCCTCGGTAAGCGCTTCTTTTCGATGGATTTTAGCCGCGCCGATTTTCTCTGCGGCACCGGGCAAAAGGCATTTATTGCAGAACTGATGCCGAAACATCCGATCTATACCCACTTTTTATCTCAGGAAGCCCAGGACGTCATCGGTCAGGTACATCCGCAAACCGCGCCTGCCCGTGCGGTACTGGAGAAAGAAGGTTTTCGCTACCGTAATTATATCGACATCTTCGACGGTGGGCCGACGCTTGAGTGTGACATCGACCGCGTGCGCGCCATCCGTAAAAGTCGGCTGGTGGAAGTGGCAGAAGGGCAGCCTGCGCAGGGCGATTTTCCGGCCTGCTTGGTCGCCAATGAAAATTATCACCATTTCCGCGTGGTGCTGGTGCGTACCGATCCGGCAACCGAGCGTTTGATTTTAACCGCCGCACAACTGGATGCCCTCAAATGCCACGCAGGGGATCGCGTTCGTCTGGTGCGCCTGTGCGCAGAGGAGAAAACAGCATGACTTTATGGATTAACGGTGATTGGGTAACGGGCCAGGGCGCATTGCGTGTGAAGCGTAATCCGGTATCGGGCGAGGTGTTATGGCAAGGCAATGATGCCGATGCCGCTCAGGTCGGGCAGGCTTGTCGGGCAGCCCGTGCGGCGTTTCCGCGCTGGGCGCGTCTCTCCTTTGGCGATCGTCAGGTAAGAGTTGAACGCTTTGCCGGATTGCTGGAAAGCAATAAAGCCGAATTAACCGCGATTATTGCCAGAGAAACGGGTAAGCCGCGCTGGGAAGCGGCAACCGAAGTGACGGCGATGATCAATAAAATCGCGATATCAATTAAGGCGTATCATGTTCGTACCGGCGAGCAGCGTAGCGAAATGCCGGACGGCGCGGCGAGCCTGCGACATCGCCCGCACGGCGTGCTGGCGGTGTTTGGGCCGTATAATTTCCCTGGTCATTTGCCGAACGGGCATATCGTTCCGGCATTGCTGGCGGGTAACACCATTATCTTTAAACCCAGCGAACTGACACCCTGGAGCGGCGAAGCGGTAATGCGTTTATGGCAGCAGGCTGGCTTGCCGCCGGGCGTGCTGAACCTGGTGCAGGGCGGGCGTGAAACGGGTCAGGCGCTGAGTGCGCTGGAGGATCTCGACGGCTTGCTGTTTACCGGTAGCGCCAATACTGGCTACCAGTTGCATCGTCAGCTTTCCGGTCAGCCGGAGAAAATTCTCGCCCTCGAAATGGGCGGCAATAACCCGCTGATTATCGATGAGGTGGCGGATATCGATGCCGCTGTCCATCTGACCATTCAGTCGGCATTTGTCACAGCCGGGCAACGCTGCACCTGCGCCCGCCGTTTATTGCTGAAAAGCGGGGCGCAGGGCGATGCGTTTCTTGCTCGTCTGGTTGCCGTCAGCCAGCGATTAACGCCGGGCAAATGGGATGACGAACCGCAGCCGTTTATTGGCGGGCTGATTTCTGAACAGGCCGCACAGCAGGTGGTTACTGCCTGGCAGCAACTGGAAGCGATGGGCAGACGAACCCTGCTTGCGCCGCGCTTATTACAAGCAGGGACATCGTTGCTGACGCCGGGGATCATTGAAATGACAGGCGTTGCTGGCGTACCAGATGAAGAGGTGTTCGGACCGTTATTGCGCGTCTGGCGTTATGATACTTTCGATGAAGCGATTCGAATGGCGAATAACACTCGCTTCGGACTCTCTTGCGGACTGGTTTCCCCCGCGCGGGAAAAATTCGATCAACTGTTGCTGGAGGCGCGGGCGGGGATTGTTAACTGGAACAAACCGCTTACCGGCGCTGCCAGTACCGCGCCATTCGGCGGCATTGGCGCTTCCGGTAACCATCGCCCCAGCGCCTGGTATGCCGCAGATTACTGCGCCTGGCCGATGGCGAGTCTGGAGTCGGACTCGTTAACATTGCCCGCCACGCTTAACCCTGGGCTGGATTTTTCCGATGAGGTGGTGCGATGAACGCCTGGGAAATCAATTTCGACGGGCTGGTAGGGCTGACGCATCATTACGCGGGCCTGTCGTTTGGTAATGAAGCCTCCACCAGTCACCGTTTTCAGGTCTCTAACCCGCGACTGGCGGCGAAGCAGGGCTTACTGAAAATGAAAGCCCTTGCCGACGCGGGATTCCCCCAGGCGGTGATCCCGCCGCACGAGCGTCCGTTTATTCCGGTGCTGCGTCAGTTGGGTTTCAGCGGCAGCGATGAGCAGGTACTGGAAAAGGTTGCCCGCCAGGCACCGCACTGGCTTTCCAGCGTCAGTTCCGCTTCGCCAATGTGGGTAGCTAATGCGGCCACGGTAGCGCCATCCACCGATACGCTGGATGGCAAAGTGCATCTCACCGTTGCTAACCTGAACAATAAATTTCACCGTTCGCTGGAAGCGCCCGTCTCTGAATCGCTGTTAAAAGCGATTTTTAACGACGAAGAGAAATTTAGTGTCCATTCGGCGTTGCCGCAGGTAGCCTTGCTCGGTGATGAGGGGGCGGCAAACCACAATCGTCTCGGCGGTCATTACGGTGAACCGGGTATGCAACTTTTTGTCTACGGGCGAGAAGAGGGCAATGATACCCGGCCTTCCCGTTATCCGGCGCGACAGACTCGCGAAGCCAGCGAGGCGGTGGCAAGGTTGAATCAGGTGAATCCCCAACAGGTGATTTTCGCCCAGCAAAACCCGGACGTTATCGACCAGGGCGTTTTTCATAATGACGTGATTGCCGTGAGTAACCGCCAGGTGCTGTTTTGTCATCAACAGGCGTTCGCTCGACAGGTGCAGTTACTGGCAAACCTGCGTGCGCGGGTGAACGGTTTTATGGCGATAGAAGTTCCGGCGACTCAGGTTTCCGTGTCGGATGCGGTGTCTACATATCTGTTTAACAGCCAACTGTTGAGCCGCGATGATGGTTCCATGATGTTGGTGCTGCCTCAGGAGTGTCGGGAACACGCCGGAGTATGGGGTTATCTCAATGAACTCCTTGCCGCTGACAACCCGATTAGCGAACTAAAAGTCTTTGATTTACGTGAAAGCATGGCGAATGGTGGCGGCCCGGCGTGCCTGCGGTTGCGGGTGGTATTGACAGAAGAAGAACGCCGGGCGGTGAATCCGGCGGTGATGATGAACGATACGCTGTTTAATGCGCTCAATGACTGGGTGGATCGTTACTACCGCGATCGTCTTACTGCTGCCGATCTGGCCGACCCGCAATTGCTGCGCGAAGGGCGGGAAGCACTGGATGTATTGAGCCAATTACTGAATCTCGGTTCGGTTTATCCGTTCCAGCGCGAGGGAGGGGGCAATGGATAATTTTCTTGCTCTGACCTTAACGGGTAAAAAACCGGTTATCACCGAGCGAGAAATCAACGGCGTTCGCTGGCGCTGGCTGGGCGATGGTGTGCTGGAACTGACGCCATTAACGCCACCGCAAGGCGCACTGGTGATTTCAGCGGGAATACACGGTAATGAGACGGCACCTGTGGAGATGCTGGACGCGTTGCTTGGCGCGATATCTCACGGCGAGATCCCGTTACGTTGGCGGTTGCTGGTGATCCTCGGGAATCCTCCTGCGCTGAAGCAAGGGAAACGTTATTGCCATAGCGATATGAACCGAATGTTTGGCGGTCGTTGGCAGCTATTTGCTGAAAGCGGGGAAACCTGTCGCGCGCGCGAACTGGAACAGTGCCTGGAAGATTTTTATGACCAGGGCAAAGAATCTGTGCGCTGGCACCTTGATCTCCATACCGCAATTCGTGGCTCCTTGCATCCGCAGTTCGGTGTATTACCGCAACGCGACATTCCCTGGGACGAGAAATTTCTGACGTGGCTGGGGGCGGCGGGGCTGGAGGCACTGGTATTCCATCAGACGCCTGGTGGTACGTTTACTCATTTCAGCGCCAGACATTTTGGCGCGCTGGCCTGTACGCTGGAACTCGGCAAAGCGTTGCCCTTTGGACAAAACGATCTTCGCCAGTTTGCAGTCACTGCCAGCGCCATTGCTGCGCTGCTATCTGGTGAGAGTGTTGGTATCGTGAGAACGCCGCCGCTCCGTTATCGGGTGGTTTCGCAAATTACTCGCCACTCGCCGTCCTTCGAAATGCATATGGCAAGTGACACGCTGAATTTTATGCCGTTTGAGAAAGGAACATTGCTGGCGCAGGACGGGGAGGAACGTTTTACCGTAACCCATGATGTAGAGTATGTGTTATTCCCTAATCCTTTGGTAGCGTTGGGATTACGCGCGGGATTAATGCTCGAAAAAATAAGCTAATACTTACCCGCAGAAATCATTCTGCGGGTATTAAGTTACTTTCTTATAAATTAATACAGATTAATCCTGGTTATTTGCTTTATTTATCACCAGTCATCCGGTATAGTTCTTCATAATCTCTGCTAAATCATCGTGTTGTAATATTCCCTCATCACTCTCCATCAAATTTTCTTTTTTTCTCCATAATTGGCGCAAAAGTGTTTTTTACACTTTCATTGTTTTACCGTTGCTCTGATTAATTGACGCTAAAGTCAGTAAAGTTAATCTCGTCAACACGGCACGCTTCTTAAGAAAGCCGTAATAAATAACTGAAAGGAAGGATATAGAATATGCGTAAATTAACTGCACTGTTTGTTGCCTCTACCCTGGCTCTTGGCGCGGCTAACCTGGCCCATGCCGCAGACACCACTACCGCAGCACCGGCTGACGCGAAGCCGATGATGCACCACAAAGGCAAGTTCGGTCCGCATCAGGACATGATGTTCAAAGACCTGAACCTGACCGACGCGCAGAAACAGCAGATCCGCGAAATCATGAAAGGCCAGCGTGACCAGATGAAACGTCCGCCGCTGGAAGAACGCCGCGCAATGCATGACATCATTGCCAGCGATACCTTCGATAAAGCAAAAGCTGAAGCGCAGATCGCAAAAATGGAAGAACAGCGCAAAGCTAACATGCTGGCGCACATGGAAACCCAGAACAAAATTTACAACATCCTGACGCCGGAACAGAAAAAGCAATTTAATGCTAATTTTGAGAAGCGTCTGACAGAACGTCCAGCGGCAAAAGGTAAAATGCCTGCAACTGCTGAATAATCTTTCAGCCAAAAAACTTAAGACCGCCGGTCTTGTCCACTACCTTGCAGTAATGCGGTGGACAGGATCGGCGGTTTTCTTTTTTGTTCTCAAACAGATGCAAAAAAAGCCTGATCGCCACTAACGTAAATCACCCGAGTTGCCGATAACCATCCACGGTTACCTGAACGATAACAATGAAAAGAACGGGCCGGGAGCGAGTATGGAATACTTTGATATGCGTAAAATGTCGGTGAATCTGTGGCGAAATGCTGCCGGTGAAACGCGCGAAATTTGCACTTTCCCACCGGCAAAACGTGATTTTTACTGGCGTGCCAGCATTGCATCCATCGCGGCGAATGGGGAGTTTTCTTTGTTTCCAGGTATGGAAAGGATAGTGACGTTGCTGGAAGGCGGCGAGATGTTCCTTGAAAGCGCAGACCGCTTTAACCATACCTTAAAACCGTTACAGCCTTTTGCCTTTGCGGCGGACCAGGTGGTAAAAGCGAAACTGACGGCAGGGCAGATGTCGATGGATTTCAACATCATGACACGCCTGGATGTCTGTAAGGCGAAAGTCAGAATTGCCGAACGTACGTTTACTACCTTTGGCTCACGCGGCGGGGTGGTGTTTGTAATTAACGGCGCGTGGCAACTGGGCGACAAACTGCTCACTACCGACCAGGGCGCGTGCTGGTTCGATGGCAGGCACACCCTGCGGCTTTTACAACCGCAGGGTAAACTGTTGTTCAGTGAAATCAACTGGCTCGCTGGTCATTCGCCGGATCAAGTTCAGTAATTTCATAGTTACCGGAAAGCAGCGGCTTACAAAGAATTTTATAACCGTCGTGATCAAACCCGGCGGGTGTCCGAATTAACGTTGTCGCTTCTTCCAGCGAATTAACCGCTCCCAGCCACAGCCAGTTTTGAATAATATGATATTGAGTCATTTCCGGGTGCTGTTCTTTCAGCGCCACCGCCCCTTGCCAAGGCCAACACACCACCCGCAAACGCTCCAGAGACTGGCGCAAACGTAGCGCATGTTCCTCATGGCTCTCTTTACCGCAACACGCCCCAGCGCAACGTTTTAATGCAGAACGAAAACAAGCACGCCCGCGGCTTAACGGTTCCAGTCCCAGCAGGCCATAGCAAAGTTTTTGTTCATCAGCGATGGTCTGCAATGCTTGCAAAGCTGCGCGCCTATTGGCAAACAGGCCAAACAGGTTGGGGGCTCGTGAAAAATCCACCTCTTTGGCATACACCACATCAACACGCTTTTCATTTAATTGCAGGGCGCAGAGCTGGCGATTGCGGCGCAACCGTTTATTAAACAGCGGTTGTTGTTCTTTGATTAATCGCGCTTCAAGGAGCAGAGCGCCGATTTCGCCTGCGGTGCAGATCCAGCTAATTCGCCGGGATTGCCGTAGCATGGCGGCTTCATCCGGGGTGCGTAAATGAGAAAGCACCCGACTGCGGATATTAACGCTTTTGCCGATATAGAGCGGCATGGTGTCACTTTCGCCATGAAACAGATACACCCCTGGTCGGGTGGGTAAGTCATTAAGGAATGAACGTAAATGTTCGGGATATTCATAAATTGCCGCAGCTTCAAATTCGAGCCGCGGAGAAGTTAAACGCCGTACCACTGTTGACTCCGAATGCTGGTTATCTATCCAGTGTAACAGGCGGGGAGCGATTAAAAAAGAGGCGGGTCGATGACAAAGGTTACACCGTCTGACGTGCTACGCCTGTCAGGCCTATTCGACTCATGCAATATATTGAATTTGCATAGTTTTGTGGGGCGAATAAGGCGTTCACGCCGCATCCGGCGTGAACAAAGTACTCTTTTTCGCACAAACCAATATGTGCAAATTATTACTTTTTCCAGAAATCATCGAAAACGGTAATTGGCGGACGGCGTTTATGTTCAGTTTTCAGATACCAGTTCTCTATTGTTCTGGCGACCTGTTCAGGTACGTTTTTCCCTTCCAGATAGTCGTCGATATTGTCATAGGTCACGCCGAGTGCCACTTCATCTGGCAGAGAAGGGCGATCATCTTCCAGATCGGCAGTTGGGGCTTTCTTATAAAGGTGTTCCGGGCAACCTAATGCTGCCAGTAACTGTTTACCCTGACGTTTGTTGAGACGATACAGTGGATTAATGTCCGTACCGCCGTCACCATATTTAGTGAAGAATCCGGTAATGGCTTCTGCTGCATGATCGGTGCCCACCACGACACCGCTGGTCATACCCGCAATGCTATATTGTGCTTTCATCCGCTCACGCGCTTTTTCATTGCCACGAACAAAATCGCTCAGTTCAATGCCCGCTTCGCGCAGCGCCTGTTCGCTGGCCAATACCGCGCCCTTGATATTAACGGTTAATACGCGATCCGGTTGAATAAAGGCAATGGCATCCTGGCAATCTTGTTCGTCGGCCTGAACACCATAGGGCAGGCGTACGGCAATAAATTGCAGCGATTCGTTGCCGGTTTCCTGGCGCAGCTCATTAATCGCCATCTGGCACAGCTTTCCGGCAAGCGTGGAGTCCTGACCGCCGCTGATCCCGAGCACCAGTGATTTAATGAACGGATAAGTTTGCAGGTAGCTTTTCAGAAAATCGACACTACGACGAATTTCCTCTTCAGCATTAATCTGCGGTTTTGCGCCCAGCGCCTTTATTATTTGTTGTTGCAATGTCATTGAACCCCTCCAGACAGAAAAGACAAAACTTCCTTAAAGCTAACCCGTTGCTACTGAAACGACAAGCGACAGCGGGTTGAATGGTGGTTAAAACGTCATACAGGAATCCTCTGAAAGCGGAGCCGTTTCGTTCACGGGCTTGAAAAAGCGCCCAATGTATTCCAGGCTTATCTAACACGCTGATAAACAAGAGGACGGAATATGAACAAGAATATGGCAGGAATTCTGAGTGCAGCGGCGGTATTAACCATGCTGGCGGGTTGTACGGCTTATGATCGTACCAAAGACCAGTTTGTACAGCCTGTGGTGAAAGACGTCAAAAAAGGCATGAGCCGGGCGCAGGTTGCACAAATTGCGGGTAAACCTTCGTCTGAAGTGAGCATGATCCATGCTCGTGGTACTTGCCAGACCTACATCCTGGGTCAACGTGATGGTAAAGCAGAAACCTACTTTGTCGCGTTAGATGATACCGGACATGTCATCAACTCCGGTTATCAGACCTGTGCTGAATACGACACTGATCCACAGGCTGCGAAGTAATCACTTCGCCTGAAAGCTTGAGTTACAACGGAAACCGGCCATTGCGCCGGTTTTTTTTGGCCTGAGTTCTTAATTATCTTCGCGAATTATTTGCCCGAAATGTGAAGAGGGTCATAACCGCAGGTCAAGGAGAGACAATTTATAAGGTCAAAGAAATACTATTGCTCAGGTCTATACCGTATACTCCTTTCAGCCACAAAAAAAGTCATGTTGGTTTCGCAAGTTACCCAGAGCATGGAAGCAGGTTAAGGCTTGCGGAGTGTCTGGCTGACAGATAATCGTCGATGAGGGCAGTTTTATGGAAAAGAAACACATTTATCTGTTTTGTTCTGCGGGCATGTCTACCTCTTTACTGGTATCAAAAATGCGCGCACAGGCAGAAAAATATGAAGTTCCGGTCATTATTGAAGCATTTCCGGAAACACTGGCTGGTGAAAAAGGTCAGAATGCCGATGTCGTGTTATTAGGGCCGCAGATTGCTTATATGTTGCCCGAAATCCAGCGTTTGTTACCCAACAAACCGGTTGAAGTAATTGACTCGCTGCTTTATGGCAAAGTCGATGGTTTAGGCGTGCTTAAGGCTGCGGTTGCAGCGATTAAAAAAGCCGCAGCAAATTAATTTATTTTAAATTTTCCCGTCAAAGAG
>OODC01000346.1_pt1 | contig 32258 bp, 35 predicted proteins | sample 1671711 | NCBI WGS metagenome assembly OODC01 (sample SAMN06348184, study PRJEB24527) | human gut metagenome | reverse complement strand
CGTGTGCTCTTCCGATCTCCTTGCGCACGCGCTGAGCGGACTGAACGTCTGCGCGATGTGGGCGCTGCCTGCGGTGTTTCTGGCAGGGGCGGTCGCGGTGCTGTCCGGCGTGCTGACCGCAGGCGAGCTGCGGCTCTCGCGTCTTGCCGCGCCGACAGCGGCGCTCCTGCCGCAGTTCTGGTCGCTGCTGCGCCTGCTGCTGCCGGGCACGCTCATCCTTGCGCTCTCGCTGCGCGACAGCAGTCTTGCCGGGGCGGCCTCGCGCGGACTCACGGCAGGCGGTGCGCTGCTTGCGCTGCTGTCGCTCCGCACGGCGCTGCTGCTCGGCCCTCACACCGCCGCCCTGCTTCCCTATCCGAACTTCTCTGCTGCCGGGCTTGCCGCGATCGGGGATTTTGCACGCCACGGCGAGGTGTTTTTCGCGGTGCCGCTCATTCTGTGCGAGACCGGGCGCTGCGCCGCGCTCATGAGCGTGATCCTGCGCGTGCTGCCGAAGCGGCGCAGCTGAGGCTTGTTTTCCCTTTCCCGTTCTGCTATACTTTATTCAGCAGAGCAAAGGAGAACGAGCATGAACATTCAGATTTTCGGCAAAAACAAGTGTTTCGACACCAAAAAGGCACAGCGCTGGTTCAAGGAGCGCGGCATCAAATTCCAGATGATCGACCTTGCGCAGAAGGGCATGAGCAAGGGTGAGCTTGACAGCGTACTGCGGGCGGTCGGCGGTCTTGACGCGCTCATCGACGAGAAGAGCCGCGGCTATGCGTCGCTCGCATACCTCGCCTACGACGAGGACAGGAAGGAAAAGCTGCTCGAGGACGGCACGCTGATGAAAACGCCGGTCGTGCGGAACGGCAGACAGGCGACGGTCGGGTACTGTCCGGAGGTCTGGGAGAAGTGGGAATGAATTCCCGCTTCTTTTTCTTCCTTACCCTCTGCTGAGGGTAGACCTTCCGCCGGAGGCGGCGGAGACAAAAGGGGGATAAGACACCAATATGGTTTCTTATCCCCCTCTTGACTCCCCCTAATCTTCCTTTACGCCGACACATCGGAGATGTGCGGCGAAACGGGGGACGGGGGCTCGGTTCCGGGCGTCGTTTCGCTCATGGGTGGCTGTAATGCCCTGAGGTTCGCTTGCGTAAAGCGCCGCGCATGACAGTGCGCGGCCAGTCGGTGCAGGGCGTTTGCGTCCTGCTGCGGGCGGGCGTGGGGCAGGTGCGGCGCTGCGGATAGAACATATGCTATGAAACACGGCAGGATAAAAACGCAAAAAGAGAGTGCGGACTTTTTCGTCTGCACTCTCTTTTGCTTTGTTCTTTATTTATCCTTCAGGGCGTCCTTGACCTTATCCCAGAAGCTCTTGCGCTTGATCTGGTTTTCGTCGGTCGAGGTCTCCTCGAACTCACGCAGCAGCTTTTTCTGCTTGTCGGTGAGGTTCTTCGGGACTTCGATATTGACGCGGACATACTGATCGCCGCGACCGCGGCCGTTGACGTTCTGGATGCCCTTGCCGCGCATGCGGAACATCGTGCCGGTCTGGGTTCCCTCCGGGACCTTGTACTCGACACGGCCGTCGATGGTCGGCACCTGAAGCGTATCGCCGAGCGCCGCCTGCGCGAACGAGATCGGGATTTCAACATAGACATCCGAGCCGTCACGGGTGAAGATCGGATGCGGACGGATCGCGACCGTTACATACAGATCGCCTGCCGGGCCGCCGTTTGCGCCGGCATTGCCCTGACCGCGCTGCTGAATGGACTGGCCGTCGTCGATGCCGGCCGGGATATTGACCTTGAACTTGCGCGTCTTGCGAACGCGGCCCTGACCGCCGCACTTCGGACACGGCTTCTTGATGATCTTGCCGGTGCCGCGGCAGTTCGGGCAGGCGCCCTGCGTCTGGAACATGCCGAGCGGCGTGCGCTGGGTCTGGGTCACGACGCCGGTGCCGCGGCAGTTCGGGCAGGTCTCCGCCGTCGTGCCCTTGGCTGCGCCGGTGCCGCCGCAGTCGCCACAGGTCTCGATGCGCTCGACCGTGATCTCCTTTTCGCAGCCGAAGGCCGCCTCCTCGAAGGACAGGACAACGGTCTGGCGGATGGACTCGCCGCGCTGCGGTGCGTTGCGGCGCTGCGAACGGCCGCCGCCGAAGCCGCCGCCGAAGAACGAGCCGAACAGATCGCCGAGGTCGCCCATGTCGAAGCCGCCGCCGAAGCCGCCTGCGCCTGCGCCTGCACCGCCGCCGTAGCTCGGGTCGACGCCTGCAAAGCCGAACTGGTCATACTTTGCGCGCTTGTCCTTGTCGGACAGCACCTCATACGCCTCGTTGACCTCCTTGAACTTGTCGGCCGCCTCGGGATTATCCTTGTTGAGGTCGGGGTGGTACTTGCGCGCGAGCTTGCGGTACGCCTTTTTCAGCTCGTCCTCGCCCGCGCCCTTCTGCACGCCGAGCACCTCGTAATAGTCTCTTTTGTCTGCCATAAAAATATCACCTGTACACGCGGACAGGCGCACCGAAGCGCGCCTCTCCCATCGGCTTTCAGCAGCGGGGAGCATTCCCCGCGCTGCTGATGCCTCATTCTATGAATTATTTCTTGTCGTCGTCCTTGACTTCGGTGAAGTCAGCGTCTACGAAATCGCCCTGCGGGCCGCTCTGTGCGCCTGCGCCCGGCTGGCCGCCCATGTTCGGGTCGCCCTGCGGCGCCTGCTGCTGATAGATCTTGCCGGCCAGATCGGAGAACTTCTTGGACAGGCCTTCGGTTGCTGCCTTGATCATGTCGGTATCGGTGCCCTTGAGTGCTTCCTTGACCTTTTCGATCTCAGCCTGAACGCCGCTCTTCTCGTCTGCGGACAGCTTGTCGCCGAGGTCGGTCAGCGCCTTCTCGGACTGGAACACGAGCTGCTCTGCGCTGTTGCGCACTTCGACAGCTTCCTTGTTCTTCTTATCCTGCTCCGCATACTGCTCAGCCTCGTGCATTGCCTTGTCGATCTCGTCCTGGCTGAGGTTGGTGGAAGCGGTGATGGTGATCTTCTGCTCCTTGCCGGTGCCGAGGTCCTTTGCGGATACGTTTACGATGCCGTTCGCGTCGATGTCGAAAGTAACCTCGATCTGCGGGATGCCGCGCGGAGCCGGAGCGATGCCGTCGAGGGTGAAGCGGCCGAGGGTCTTGTTGCCTGCTGCCATCTCACGCTCGCCCTGAAGGACATGGATCTCAACAGACGGCTGGTTGTCGGCCGCGGTGGAGAATACCTGGCTCTTCTTGGTCGGGATGGTGGTGTTGCGGTCGATCAGCTTGGTGCATACGCCGCCGAGGGTCTCGATGCCGAGGGACAGCGGGGTTACGTCGAGCAGCAGAACGTCCTTGACCTCGCCGCCGAGAACGCCGCCCTGAATGGACGCGCCGATCGCGACGCACTCATCCGGGTTGATGCCCTTGAAGCCTTCCTTGCCGGTGATGCCCTTGACTGCTTCCTGAACAGCCGGGATACGGGAGGAGCCGCCGACGAGCAGGACCTTGGACAGATCGGAAGCGGACAGGCCTGCGTCGCTCATTGCCTGACGAACCGGGCCCATGGTGCGCTCAACGAGGTCTGCGGTCAGCTCGTTGAACTTAGCGCGGGTCAGCGTCAGCTCGAGGTGCTTCGGGCCGGTAGCGTCTGCGGTGATATACGGCTGGTTGATGGAGGTCTGGCTCATGCCGGACAGCTCGATCTTTGCCTTCTCAGCAGCCTCCTTCAGGCGCTGCATAGCCATGCGGTCGCCGGACAGGTCGATGCCGTTGGACTTCTTGAACTCGGAAACCATCCAGTCGATGATGCGCTGGTCGAAGTCGTCGCCGCCGAGGTGGGTATCGCCTGCGGTGGACAGAACCTCGAGAACGCCCTCGCCGATGTCGAGGATGGAGACATCGAACGTGCCGCCGCCGAGGTCGTATACCATGATCTTCTGCTCGGATTCCTTATCTACGCCGTAAGCCAGCGCTGCTGCGGTCGGCTCGTTGATGATACGCAGAACCTCCAGACCTGCGATCTTGCCGGCGTCCTTGGTCGCCTGACGCTGCGAGTCGGAGAAGTAAGCCGGAACGGTGATGACAGCCTGCGTTACCGGCTGGCCGAGATAAGCCTCCGCATCAGCCTTCAGCTTCTGAAGGATCATCGCGGAGATCTCCTGCGGAGAATACGGCTTGCCGTCGATGTTTACGCGGTAGTCGGTGCCCATGTGGCGCTTGATGGAAATAATGGTGCGGTCTGCGTTGGTGACAGCCTGGCGCTTTGCGACCTGACCGACCATGCGCTCGCCGTCCTTGGAAAATGCTACAACAGACGGGGTGGTACGTGCGCCTTCTGCGTTAGGGATAACGACGGCTTCGCCGCCCTCCATAACGGATACGCAAGAGTTCGTCGTACCGAGGTCAATACCAATGATCTTTCCCATGATAAATACACTCCTTAAAAGTTAGGATTTAGTTTACGATTTTGTACCGTGTGGAGATTTCAGAGTGCGAAGTGAAGTTTTCTTCTCTCCGCTCCGAACTCTTCACGCTTAGTTTGCGACTTTGACCATCGCGTGACGGATGACCTTGTCGCCGATCTGGAAGCCCTGCTGGAAGGTTTCCGCGATGACGTTTTCGCCGAGCGACTCGTCCTCCACGTGCATCACTGCGTTGTGGAAATTCGGGTCGAAGGCGGTTCCTGCCGCCGCGTCGATGATGGCGACATTGATACCCTTGAGGCTCTCGACGAGCTGCGTCATGGTCATCTCGACGCCCTTTTTATACTCAGTGTCCGCGGTCTCAGCCTTAAGCGCGCGCTCGAGGTTGTCATACGTCGGCAGAAGCGCGGTGACGGCGCGGCTTACCGCGTCGGTGTACGCCTGCTCGCGCTCGCGCTGGCTGCGCTTGCGGAAGTTGTCATATTCTGCCGCCATGCGGAGATAGCGGTCGTTGAGGTCGTTGTACTTCGCCTCCCAGTCGGCCGCAGGCGTCTTTGCCTCCGCCGGCTGTTCGGACTTTTCCTCCGAAGCCTGCTTTGCCTCGGTCTGTTCGGTCTCAGCCTGTTCCGGCTGCTTCTTCTTACTCATTTCTGGATGCCTCCGTCAGTGTTTTGGGTCTTTATCGTCTAAAAACGTTTCGGCGATCAGCCGGTTCAGTCCCTTTGCGAAGCGGCTGAGCTGGGCGGACAGCTTTGCATAGTCCATGCGCGTCGGACCTACGATGCCGATCGCGCCCTGTCCGATCTTGCCGATGTCATATTTTGCGTAGATCGCCGAGGTCTCACTCAGCGGATTTTCACCGTTTTCCGGACCGATGAAAAACTGGATGCCGTCGATCTTTCGGGTCGCCGGCAGCAGATGTCTTCTGTCGTCCTCCATATAATCGAGCAGCGTCTGCGCCTTTTTCGTATCGCGGTATTCCGGAAAGCGCAGCAGCTTGCTTGCGCCGTCAAGGTAGACCTTCTGGTCGCTCAGCTCGGCGATCAGCTCGGCAATGTATTCGGCCACCGGCGCGAGCAGCGCGGTCAGGCCTGCGGCCCGGCGCACGATGTCGAAGCGCTCGGCCGTGATGCTCGAGAGCGGCAGACCGGTGAGGGTCTGGTTGAGCACATAGGTCAGAAGCTCCGCCTCGTCCTTGGTGACCTCCGAAACCGTCCGGACCATTTTGTTCTTGACGGTGCCCGAGTCGGTCACAACGACGATGACAAAATTCATTTTGTCCACCGCGATGATCTCGAACTGGCGGATCGAGATCTGCGCGAGCGCGGGGGTGATCGCGACCGATGCGTAATTGGTCAGTGAGGTGAGCAGCCTGCCTGCCTCCTGCACCAGATGGTCGAGCTCACGCACCTTTGCGAGTACGGTCTGCTGAAGGGCCGCACCGTCGTCGTCTGCTGTCTCGCCCGGCTTTTCCATCAGCTCGTCGACGTACAGGCGGTAGCCCTGCGGCGAGGGGATGCGTCCGGCCGAGGTGTGCGGCTTTTCGAGATATCCCATCTCCTCGAGCTCGCTCATCTCGTTGCGGATGGTGGCGGACGAAAACGGCAGCTCGTGCCCTTCGGTGAGCGCCTTGGAGCCGACCGGTTCTGCCGTTCGGATGTAGTCTCCGATGATGGCCTTGAGTATCTGCTTTTTTCTTGCTGACAGCTCCACCGATGCGGACTCCTTTCGTATCTGTTTTTTCTTTTAGCACTCCATCTCTCTGAGTGCTAAACATAATTTATCACCACTGCGCCCTAATGTCAAGTGTCGTTTGTGAATAAAATGTAAAAGCTTCATCCTGAACGATAACTTTTTTGAAAAATGCAGAAAAAGGGCGGTGCCCTTTCCGGCACACCGCCCTTCTCACTGCTAATCTTCTGCCGCATTTTGCCTTCGGCAAAACAGGCAGGACAGGCGCTCCGCAGAGCGCCGCATAAAAATCCCCGTAAAAGTCCAGCTCTGCCGGACTTTTACTCCGCTGCCCGCGCCGCGGCGGCGCGGCCTCGTCCGCCGTGCGGACGAGAGGGGGTTATCGTTTCCGGTTTCCCTGGGAACCGGAAACGTATATAAGGGGGACAGCGTCCCCCTTATAATGAAATGCGTTAGTATTTCACCTGTACCGGCTTGCCCGTATGGAACGAGTCGGTGATCGCATAGGTAACGAGCGTAGCCTTGGTGCCGTCGTAAACGGTCAGCTCCGGCTTGCGGCCCTTCTGGATGCAGTCGATGAAATCGACCATCTCGAGCAGATATGCCTCTGCAAAGCGCTGCGGGAAGTTCTCGATGATCTCCTGGCGTGCGCCGTACTGGTCGTATACCATGACGCGGTCCTTCCAGGGCACACCGGCAACACGAATGTGCGCTTCGGTGCCGACGATCTCGGTCTCGGTGTGGTAGCCGTGCGGCGCAGTACGGCCGACGTGCAGGAATGCGACCGTGCCGTTGTCGAACTTCAGCATTGCCATGCCGGTCTCGGTGTCGCCGTTCTCAGCGAACTCCGGATGCTTGAAGGTGGTGCCTGCGGCATAAACCTCAGTGACCTCGCCGCCGAGGAACCAGCGCATCAGGTCGATGTCGTGAGATGCAGCGTCGATGAAGATGCCGCCCGAGGTCTTGGAGAACTTGATGCAGCTCTCGACCAGAGCCTCCGGGTCAAGACCGGTCGCCTTGACGAGATACGGCTTGCCGATGTGGCCTGCGTCGATCTGTGCCTTCGCATCTGCGTAGGACGGGTCGTAGCGGCGCATGAAGCCGAGGAAGAACAGCTTGTCCGGGTGACGCTCAACAGCGGCCTCGGCGCGCTTGCACTCCTCGAGAGAGCAGCCCAGCGGCTTGTCGGTGAACACATGCTTGCCGGCGTCGAGCGCGTACTCGATCATCCAGCAGTGCTCGGGCGACGAGGAAACGATAACGACAGCCTCGATGTCTGCCTCATCGACCATCTTCTTGTAATCGGTGGTGGTGTACTCTACCTTGAGGTAGTCCTTCGCCCAGTCCAGCTCCTTCTGCTCGAGCGAGCAGGCAGCGACCAGCTTGCAGCCCGGGATCTTGAACGCGAGGTTCTGTGCGTGTACCGAGCCCAGACGGCCCAGACCTACAATACCGACTTTGATATCCTTCATTGCAGTTTTCTCCTTTTCAGCACGGGTTTTCTCTCTCATCAGGAGGTTTTCTCTTGCTTTTTGTTTCTGCAATCATTTTACCACTCCTCACCGCCGTTTGGCAAGCAGACCCGTGTCCGCGCGAAAATTTTCCGCGCATTAGCCGAATTGCACATGGTTTTTATAGGCAAACCGCCCAAGGCCTTCGGGCACGCCGCACGATGCTGATTGTTCACTGTGCGTCACATATCTCCCGTCTTTTCGCTCGCGGGCGGTGCGGTCCGGATGCGCAGCGCCGGGCGCTCCGCCCCATCGTCCCCGTGCCCGTCTCCGGGCTTCTCGAGCATCTCGCGCAGCCCCTCTGCCCTGCCGCTGTCGTGCGAGGAGACCGTGATGCTGACGTTTTCCTGTCCGTTCGCGTACTCCCGCTCGACCGCCTGCCGGACGGCGTCCCTCGCGTGCGTGAAGGGCGGCACGGACTCGCCCTTCGGCGGCTTTTCGCCGGAAACGCGCGTGCCGATCACCCAGTCAAAGCGGTTGAGCGTGTATTCCACGCTCTCCTCCCCGTCCACGGTCACGCTCGAATACGGCTCGCACACCGCGTAAACGCTCGTCGTCGCCATCGCGCACAGCACCGCGACGCACGCGGCCCACATGAGCGGACGGCGGATGCGGCGCCTGCCCGCGCTGAGCGTGATCTCCTGCCCTTTGTGAAAATTCTGCGCCGGGATCAGCCGGATCTGCCCGTCCTCGCACAGCACCGCCGCGCTCGTTTCTCTGATCTCGGTCACGACTGCGCGCATACCGCCGCCTCCCTTCCGTTCTGCCCTTCTGCCTCATGCAGATACCTTCTGATGCTGCCGAGATAGCTGCTGAGCACCGGATAGTCTCCGTCCAGCAGCAGCGCCGCGGCAACGATATAGTTTCTGTGGCGCTCGATGAGGCGTGCGGATACGCCGCTCTCCTTCGCGAGCGCACGGACCGGCAGCTCGTGTGTGCGCCGGAGCGAGGCGGCGAGTACGCTGCTGCGGCTGAGAGCCGCCGCCGCCATGCCGCAGCCGCGGCGCGTTTTATCCGATTTCGGCGAGCAGGACGCCAGATCGTAAAACGAAAAGCCGTACTTTGCAAACTGCTCGTCCGCGCTCTCGATCTCCTCGGCGGCGCAGACCGTGCGCATCTCTCCGAGCTTCTCTACGACCGCGAGCTGCACGCCTGCGTCCGCCGCGTCCTCCTCTACCGTTCCGTCGAAGGTCTGCGGCGCAAGGCTGATCTCGGCATCGAACCGGTGCGATGCGCGGTAGTAGTCCGCCAGCCTGCGGCCGATGACGAGCGACGCATATGCGCCGAACGGGCCGCCTGCCGGGTCGTAGCCCTTGACGGCCTCGTAGAAAGCCATCAGCGCGACCGAGTATTCATCATCGCTCCTTGTCACCGTGTGACCGGCGTGCCGGGACGCCGTGCGCAGGATGAAGCCCTCGTGCGCTTCGATAAAGCGCTCGAGGAACGGTTCATCCTCCTTCGCGCGGACTGCCTGACTGCTCGACTGCATAAAAGCCGCCTCCTTTCGTTTTCTGCAATCAGTCTACCGTCCGCCTGTGTTGAATCTGTGTTTAATATGTTGCGTTTTCGGGAATTTACAGCGCGGCAAACCGCTGGAGCATAGCGGCGCACTCCGCGCGCGTTGCGGTGTCCTGCGGCGCAAGGCGCGTCGCGCTCTCGCCGCTCAGAATGCCCTTTGCCACGCACCACTCGACTGCCTTCGATGCGTAGGGCGAGATGTCGACGGTATCCGTGTAGGCGGACAGGTCGGCGCTCACGCTCGGCTCGCCGGCATAACGGTAGAGCATGGCGGCGAGCTGCTCGCGGGTGATGCTCGCGTTCGGAGAGAACACATCCGCACCCGTACCGTTTACGATGCCCTCGCTCGACGCCCAGTTTACCGCCGCAGCATAGTAGGCCGAGGAGGAAACGTCGCGGAAGCTGCTGTCTGCTTCGGCGGTCTCGCCGCTCATGCGGTACAGCATGGTCGCGAGCATCGCACGGCTCATGTTCTCATTCGGGGCGAAAGCCGTGGTGCTTTCGCCGTTCATCAGGCTCTTTCCGGTCACATAGCGGACAGCGCTGGCGAACCAGTCATTCTGACCGACATCCTGAAAGCCGGAGACGCCGCCCTGCTGACCGTTCTGCTGATCACTGCCCGGCTGACCGCCGTTCTGATCCGGACCCAGCGAGCCGGAGGAACTGCTGCTCGTGCCGAGCTTTGCGGTCGCAGTGCCGACCGAGGCGCCGTCCACGAGCACCGTATAGGTCTCGCCCTCCTTGATGTCGGACGAGGAGAAGATAACGCTGCTCATGCTGCCGAGCGCAGTCGCGGTGTAAAGCGTCCTGCCGTCCGCGTCCTGCACGGTAATGACGCTGCCCTTCTTGATGCCGAGGGCGCTCTCGCGGTTCATCGGCGCACCGCCCTGCTGACCGTTGTCCTTGGACGGCTTTTCCGGACGGGCACCGCCCTGCTGACCGTTCTGATCACCGCTCGGCGGCGTGGTGCTGCCGTCCGCATTCGCCGGAGGCGTCGGCGGATTGCCGTTCACCGTGCCGGCCGTACCGCCGGCATCATTCGGCGGTGTCATGCCCTGACCGCCGTTCGCTCCGCCGCCCATGCCGCCGCTCGGCGAGGTCTCACCGACCGCGATATACGCCTGCGTGCCCGCGCCCGGCTCCATGCCCGCGCCGAACAGCGTGCCGCCCGAGAGCGTGAACGTGCCGTCATAGTCGATGGCTGCATCCATCATAGCGTCCGCACCGTAGACCTCGACCCGGCCGCCGGTGATGCTGATGTCGTTGTTCGAGTCCAGACCGTCCGAGCCTGCATCAATATAAAGGTCGCCGCCTGCGATATTGATGGCGAATTTGTCGCTGTGCTCACCAAGCTCGCTGTTCGCGGCGTTCACGCCGTCGTCCGACGCCGCAACGTCGATGTCGCCGCTGTAAACGCTGACGGTCGTGCCCTCGAGTCCCTCACAGCTTGCGGTGATGCTGATCTTCGGGTTCGAGGTCGAGGACGAGCCCTGCACGCCGACCACGAAGTCATTGTCCGCGTGCACTGCGTCGTCGCCCGAGGCGAGCGTCAGCGTACCGCCCGAAACGGTCACATCGTTCGCGTGCAGCGCATCGTCTGCGCTGTCCACCGTGAACGTGCCGCCCGAAACGGTCAGCGTCTTTCCGGCCTTGAGGCCCTTGCAGGACGCATCCTCGTCCGAAATCGTGGTCGTATGTCCGCCGTTCGCGGTCACGGCAAATGTGCCGCCCGAGATCGTCAGGTCGCCGTCCGCCTGAACGCCGTCCTCCGCTGCCTCGAGGGTGATCGTGCCGCCCGAGATCGTGACGCTGCCGAGCGAAGTCGTATCCGGGTTCTCGGTATCGTCCGTATCCGGAGAGGCCTTGACGGCGTCGCCGCCTGCTGTGATGTTCACCCGGCCGCCCTTGATGGTCAGCTCGTCATCGCAGGACAGGCCGTCGTCCGCCGCCTCGATATTCAGCGTCATCTCATCCACCGTAATAACTGCGTCGGACGCGCCCTTGATGCCGTTTTTCACGTTGCCGCAGGCGGTCAGCGTACCGGTGCCGCTGAGCGAGAGCGACGCGCCGCTCTTGACCTTGACCGCCGCATTCTCGTCGTTCGCGCCCGCGGTATCGGCTACCGTGTTCTCGCTGCCTGCCGCCGCAATGAGCGCCGCCTCGGCGGTCTTGTTCAGCGTGATGGCCGCGCTGTCCGCATTCGTCAGTGTCAGGCCGTTCAGCACGAGCGTAACGCCCGTGACGCCCTTTTTGACCGTGATCGAGCCGTCGTCGCAGTCGCCGGAGAACACATAGGTGCCCGCCGCCGTGATGGAGACGTCCGTACCCTCGATCTCATAGCCGCTGTATTTGCCGTCCGCCGTCACGGCGGAGTCGGTGAAGCTGATGAGAGTCGCGTTCGAGGAGGTATAGGCAGATGATACCGCACACGCCGAGGTCGGCAGCATGCCCGCCGCGAGCGCCGAAGCCAGCAGCGCTGCGAGCAGTTTCTTTTTCATTTTCATATCAGTCAGAACCTTTCTTAAATTCGAAATAGCATAAATGTGAAACTGTCTGTTCATGTTCTGCGTTCGTCAGAACACAGCTTGTCGGCGAAACTGTAGTTTCGCGACAGCTTTAGAGCGCTTCCTTCGCCTGCGGCACCTTGCCGCAAACGATGTCCAGATTGCCGTTGCGGCAGCGGATGGCGTCGAGGAACTGCTTTTCGACCTCGGACGAGAGGAGCGTTACATGATAATGCAGGTTATACAGGCTGCCCATGCCGGTCGTGCGGACCGAGATCAGCTCGGATGCGCGCGTATACTGCGCGAACAGATCGTCAAACAGACCGGTGTAGTCCAGATTTTCCGGGATGGTGATCTTGAGCTCCTTCTCCTCCTCCGGCCTGCGGCCGAAGGACATCGCCGCATAGACAAGCAGCAGCAGGCACATCACAACGCCGGTCATGACCGCGATGCCGATGTAGCCCATGCCGGTCGCGAGGCCGAGCGTCATGGCGAGGAAGATGCAGGTGATGTCGCGCGCAGAGCCGGGCGCGGAGCGGAAGCGGACAAGGCCGAACGCGCCGGACACCGCAACGCCTGCGCCGAGGTTGCCGTTGACGAGCAGAATGATGATCTGCACCATCGCGGGCAGCAGCGCGAGCGTCACGGCCATGGACTGCGTGCAGGTGTTTTTATACATATATACCGCCGCGACGAGCGCGCCGAGCGCCAGCGCCGCGATCAGGCAGACGGTGAACGAGGCGGCCGTGATGCCGGCGGTCAGAACCGAACCAAATAAAGTCTCAAGCACAGTAGATTTCTCCTTTTTCATTAAAGCGGATGGTTTTTTCTTCGCGCTGCATGGTCTGATATGCCACGCCGTATTTGGAAAAGTGGCTCGGGAACACGCCTGCGTCCGAGAGCGCACGGGCGAGCCAGAGCGGCGCCGCGCCGGGGATCTTGATCTCCATCAGGCACATCGACGGATCGAGCAGCAGTCTGCCGCGCGTGCCGTGCGCAAGATCGAGGTCGTCCGTGCGCCAGCGGATGCCCGAATCGAACGTGACGCGCAGGTCGGGCTGTTCGCGGTCGAACACCGCAAGCCGGTCGTAAAAGATGCACATCGCCGGCTGAAGTCCCTCGTAGAACCGGCAGAACCAGTCGATCTCCCGGGAGATCTGGCTTTCCTCGGGCGCCGGGGCGCCGTCCAGATAATCCACAGCCTGTTGATAATTCATGCCGATGCGGCGCTTGTAGACCACATGGTCGTACTTCTTCTTGATCTCGACGAAGGCCTCCGTATCCGCGTGCGGTGTGCGGTAGGTGCGCAGCCGCAGCTTTTCCTTGTACACCGGCTGGTCGAGCGAGCGGCGGATGAGCCGGAAATCCGGCGTATCATAATAGATGTTGCTGATGGTGGACTCGGAAAACCGGTCGCGCTCCATGCGCGGGGCGAACACCTTCGCGAGCCGGTCATACTGCTCCTGCGTTACGAGGTATTTTTTCTCGTAGCGACGAAACACGCTCTGGTATCCCATAAGGCAAAACTCCTTTGCTGTTTTCTTTTGCTTCTGTAAGCTAATGCGGAGAGCAGACCCGCATTTTCGGTGGTATCACACAAGGCTCACGCTTTTTACACGGATTTTACATAAACCGGAACCGCCCCCGGTGTGCGGCGGACAAAAAAATATGCGGAATGCACGAAAGAAGGGTTTGCATTCCGCCGGCTTTATGATATAATGTATATGTGCATGAGATTTGTTGAGCGAGCACATACCGGGGACTCAGTATCGGTATGTGCTTTTTTATTTTTACGAAAGAGGCGAACGAATATGAAAAAGGTCATGCTGCTCGCGCACCGCGGTTTCTCGGGCAAATACCCGGAGAACAGCCCGCTTGCATTCCACAAGGCGGTCGAGGAGACCAGTGCAGACGGCTTTGAGAGCGACGTTCATATCACGAAGGACGGCAAGCTCATTATTTTCCATGATGCAACGGTAGAGCGCACCTCGAACGGCACCGGCTTCATCAAGGACCACACCTACGAGGAGATGCTCCAGCTGGACATCGGCTCCTGGAAGTCCCCCGAATTCGCAGGACAGCACATCTGGACGTTTGATCAGCTGCTCGATTTCTGCGACGAGACCAATATGCTGCTCAATATGGAGCTGAAGAACTACGAGGTATTCTACGAGGGTCTGGAGCAGCGCGTCATCGACGCCATCTCCGCACACAAGATGCAGGACCGCGTATTCGTCTCCTCCTTCAACCATATTTCCATGCAGAAGTTCAAGGAGCTCTGCCCGGACATCAAGACCGGCCTGCTCTACGACAAGCCGTATCTCGACATCGACAAGTACATCGAGCGCTCCAACGCGGACAACATGCACCCGCGCTATATGCTGCTCCAGTATCAGCCGGAGCTGGTCGATCTGTACCACAGCCGCGGCATGAAGGTCAACACCTGGACGGTAAACGACGAGGAAAACATGCGCGATATGATCCACCGCGGCGTTGACGCCATCATTTCCAACCACGCGGATGTACTCTGCCGCGTCGCGACCGAGGAAGGCGTTCACTAAGACAACCTCTCTCATTCTCTTTTTCTCGAACGGTCTGTTTCTTCGGAGACAGGCCGTTTGATATTGCCGAAAAACAAAGTTTTTCCGGCAGTATGTGTTCTGCCGCGCGAGTGATGTTTTTCGCAGCAGCAGCGTTATCGGCAAATTACATCATCATACAGATGAAAAGAGCGCGGACTTTTGTCCGCGCTCTTTGGCTTTTCTCCTGGTTCCTGTTAAATTTCCTCTACCGACACTACGCCTTCAATGCGCTGGATCTTCTGGATGAGGTCTTCCGTGCGGCAGCCCTTTTTCAGGTGCAGCGCGAAGATGGCGCAGGCGTTGTGCTCCTCGCTGCCTGCCGAGCGCGTGATCTCCATGTTCGAGATGCTCAGGCGGTTCTGGCGCAGGAGCTGGAGCACGTTCTCCAGGCAGTCCTTATCCGAATACTCCATGTACAGGTTGATCTCGGGCACGTTATCCAGAATGCGGTACTCGAGGCGCGAGAACACCAGCTCGGCCAGGAGCACGAGCACGCTTACCGCGATGCCGCCCTCATAGAAGCCGCCGCCGAGGGCAAGACCGACGATCGCGCTCGTCCAGAGACCGGCCGCCGTGGTCAGTCCCTTGACGCGCTGACGGCGCGTCACGATGATCGTACCGGCGCCGATGAAGCCGATACCGGCAACGACCTGCGCGCCGAGGCGGGCCATATCGGTGAAATAGTGCATATTCAGATACAGATACTGACTGGTCATCGTGGTGAGCGATGCGCCGAGGCAGATGAGGATATGCGTGCGGAAACCGGCGGGACGGCGCTTGAACGCGCGCTCCAGACCGATCATGCCGCCGCACAGCACGGCGAGACAAAGACGCACCGTGACCGACAGCATGGTAATATCGCGGACTCCGTTAAAAATCGAAAGCATTTCGTCCCCCCCTTTCAGACTTCGTCGATCGTGTATACGCTGTCCAGCGCGGCGATCGCCGTGAGGACCTGCGTATGCGGCTGCTTCTGCTGCAGCCGGATGGCAAATACCGCGTTCGGATTGATCGAGCGCTCGGTGCGGCCGCGGTTGATGTCCACGTCGCAGATGCGCGCGCCCTGTGATTTGATGCGGCTGATGATCGAGCCGAGGTCATCCAGAGAGCGGAATTCTACATAAATGTTGATAAAGCGCGCTTTCTCGACCAGGTAATTCTCAAACGCCGGGAGAAAACGCATGCACAGAAAGATGAGCACCGTGCACAGCACAACGCATTCATAAAAGCCTGCGCCGATGGCGAGACCCATGCAGGCCGACGCCCACAGGCCTGCCGCCGTGGTCAGGCCCTTGACCTCCTGACGGCCGGTGACGAGGATGGTGCCCGCGCCGAGGAAGCCGATGCCGTTGATGACCTGCGCGCCGAAGCGCGAAACGTCAGTCTTCATGCCAAGCTCCTGCGCAATATCCTTCCACGGACCCATGACCATCGCAAACTCATACTGACTGAGCAGCATGGTCAGCGCCGCGCCCAGACACACGAGCATGTATGTTCGGAAACCGGCAGGCCGGCGTTTTCGCCCTCGCTCCAGACCGATCATGCCGCCGCACACCATGGCAAGTATAAGTCGGAACATCACCGACACAAAATTCATTTCACGCAGATATGGAATTACTCCGTTCACTGACGTCCGCCTCACTTTCTGAAAAAATGAAAATAAACACCGGCGCATGGTTCGTTCGGGCATTGCTGCCCGGCAAAACATGCGCCCTGTGCTCATCCGTCATTGAGTATATTTATATTAACATATTCTTAACAAGAATGCAAACGTTTGCGTAAACTTTTTTGCAATTTTTTTTACAGACCTGAAAAGTGCCGTTTTACAACGCCTTTGTCGCGACGATATTGACGTCCGTGCCGAGGATATGCTCTGCGAGCCGGTCTCCGATCCTGACCGGACTTTTCGCGGTGATGCTGTCGAGCAGGTGCATGCATTCGAACATCTTCTCCTTCGGCAGCGGCTTGTCGGTCTTGACCGGCAGGCGCGGCACCGCAGCGCCCTCGATCCTGACGGTCGAGGTGATGACGCGGACCGGGTGCTGAAGCTCGTTCCTGCCGTAGATCTCGCCGCGCGGGCAGCCGTTGCCCGTTACCTTATAGCCGTTTTCTTCATCCACCGAAAGGCGGCAGCCCTTAGGGCAGGTAATGCAGATAATGCTGGTCATGCCTGTTCCTCCTCAACCGATACCGTGACTGCGCCCTGTGCCTTTTCGAGCAGGACGCGCGGCAGTCTGATGTTCTCCATCTCGCCCGGCGCCATATGCTCGCGGCGGAAGGACGCGATCTGTGCGCCGCTCTCGTCCCTGACCGCGATGCGGCTCGCGCCGCAGATCGCACGGACACGGAAAAATACGTCTACGCCCGTGAAGTCGGCGTCCATGCGGACGTGCTGCGGCACGGTGTAGCCGACGAGACTGCCGTTCCTGATGTCGAGCGTCCTGCCCTCGGCGGTCTGCTTTCCTGCGCAGTATGCAGCGGCAGCCCTGCCTGCGCGGGCCGCTTCGGCGGTTACGAAGTCGACCAGATCATGTACGTGCAGCACGTTTCCGCAGGCGAACACGCCCGGAATGGAGGTCTCCATGTTTTCGTAGACGACCGGGCCGTTGGTGCGCGGGTCCATCTGAATATCCGCGCCGCGGCTCAGCTCGTTCTCCGGGATGAGGCCGACCGACAGCAGAACGGTGTCGCAGTCGAAGGTCATCTCGGTGCCCGGGATCGGGCGGCGGTCCGGGCCGACCTCGGAAACAACGACGCGCTCGACGCGGTCCCTGCCCTGAATGTCCGAAACGGTGTGGGAGAGATAAAGCGGAATGTCAAAGTCATTGAGGCACTGCACGATGTTTCGCGTCAGGCCGCCGGAATACGGCATGACCTCGACGCAGGCGAGCACCTTCGCGCCCTCGAGCGTCATGCGGCGCGCCATGATAAGGCCGATGTCGCCTGAGCCGAGAATGACGACGCGCCTGCCGACCATGTAGCCCTCGATATTAAGGTAGCGCTGTGCCGCACCGGCGGTGAAAACGCCTGCCGGACGGGTGCCCGGGATGGCAATCGCGCCGCGGGTGCGCTCGCGGCAGCCCATCGCGAGGATGACAGCTCTGGCCTCGAGATCCTCGTAGCCGCCCTCGGAGGAAACGATGTGAACGTGCTTGTCCGGGGTGATGTCCAGGACCATGGCGTCCAGACGGACGTCAACGCCGGTCTGACTTACCATGTCGATGAAGCGCCCGGCATACTCCGGGCCGGTCAGCTCTTCCTTGAAATAGTGCAGACCGAAGCCGTTGTGGATGCACTGGTTGAGGATGCCGCCCAGCTCACGGTCGCGCTCGACGATGCAGATCGAGCGGCAGCCTGCTTCCCATGCGGCATATGCAGCGGACAGGCCTGCCGGGCCGCCGCCGATAATCACGAGTTCGTATTTCATGCCAGTGTGCCTCCCTTGGTGGTGCCGATCAGAATAAAGGTGCCGTCGCCGTCCTGCTGAATGTCGAGCGGACTGCATCCGAGCTCACGCGCGAGAATGTCGAGCACGCGCGGACCGCAGAAGCCGCCCTGGCAGCGGCCCATGCCCGAGCCTGCGCGGCGCTTGATGCCGTCGAGCGAGCAGGGCGGAATGGGAGAGTGGATAGCGGCGACGATCTCGCCCTCGGTGATGGTCTCACAGCGGCAGATAACGCGGCCGTAGCGCGAGTCCTTCGCGATGAGAGCCGCCTTCTCCTCGTCGGAGAGGTGCTTGAAGCGGATCTGCTCGCGTCTGCCGTTCCACTCGTCCTTCTTTTCGAGGACGATGCCCATGCTTTCGAGCAGCTCGGCGGCGTACTCCGCGATAGCCGGAGCGGCGGACAGACCGGGCGACTTGATGCCGGCAATATGCAGCATACGCGGCATATTCTTCGCCGGGCGGATGATGAAGTCGCTTTCGCTCGTGTTCGCGCGAACGCCTGCAAAATTGCGGATGGACTGGCGGAAATCGATCGACGGAACGCTCCTGCGGCTGGTCTCCGCGACGAAATCCATGCCGGAGAGGGTGTTTTCCCTGCTGTCCGGCGCGGAAACATCGACCGCGTTCGGGCCGACGATCAGATTTCCGTGCACGGTGGGCGAAACGAGGACGCCCTTGCCGAGCTTGTTCGGGCACTGGAAGATAACGTGGCTGACCAGATTGCCGCTCGACTTGTCGAGCAGGTAATACTCGCCGCGCGACGGCTGCGCTTCCCACTCGGTCTCGCCGGTCATCGCGCAGATGTCGCCGCCCCAGCCGCCGGCGCAGTTGACGATGACGCGGGTCTCGTAATCGCCGGAGGCGGTATGTACGAGCACGTAGTCACCCTTGTCCTCGATGCCGGTCACTTCGCTGCGGAGTTTCAGCTCAACGCCGTTGCGCACGGCGGTCTCCGCCTCCGCGATGCACAGGCCCCACGGGTCGATGACGGCGGCGGACGGCGCATAAAGCGCCGCGACAACGTTTTCCGCAAGGTTCGGCTCCATCTCGTGCGCCTCCTTCGCGTCAAGGATGCGCAGACCCGGCACGCCGTTGCGGACGCCGTTCTCGAGCAGGTGCTCGAGGTGCTGCTTCTGCTCCTCATCGAACGCCAGAACGAACGAGCCGATGCGCTTGTAGCCGACCGACAGGTCGCGGCACAGCTGCTCCATCAGCTCCGAGCCGCGAACGTTCAGCTTTGCCATGAGCGTGCCGTTCTCCGGGTCGTAGCCTGCGTGAACGATGGCGCTGTTGGCCTTTGTCGTACCCATGGCAACGTCGTTCTCGCGCTCGAGCACGAGCACGCGCAGCCTGTACTGCGAGAGCGTATAAGCAAGCGATGCGCCGACCACGCCGCAGCCCACGATGGTTACATCATACATACTTTTCCCTCCGTTTTCCCAACAAAAAAAGCCAAAGCAACCACTCCGCAGTGCATTCGCTCTGCGGCAACGGCTTACTTTGACTCTAATCTCACAAGCAAACAAACTTATTCATTTTGTTGTTTTCACTATATCACAGGTTTTGCCTGATTGCAAGCGATTTCTTTTGAGCAGAATCGCTAAAAGGGCGGCAAAAATTTTTATCTGCCGTTTCAGTGTGCCGATATTTTAGATCTCCCACAGCTCGGGCTTTGTCGTCGAGACCGCCTGCGCGCCGGCGGAGAGCGCCGCGACGACGTCCTGCTTGTCCGAGAGCAGGCCGCTCGCGATGATCGGCTGGCGGATCTGCGGCTTCAGCCGCTCGAGCACGCGCGGCATGGTGCCCGGGAGCAGATCGACCGCGTCCGCGTTCGAGCTTTGGCGCAGCACAGTATCAAACGAGAGCGAGTCGAACAGGAAAAAGCGCTGAATGGTCAGCAGGCCGAGCGCCTTGGCGCGGCGGATGATGTTCGGGCGGGTCGAAATGATGCCGTCCGCCTGCGTGTTCTGCGCGATGAAATCCGCGGTGATGTCCCGCGCGGTCAGACCCTCGATGAGGTCGGCGTGGACGAAAACGATCTTGCCCGCCTGCTTGACCCGCTCGACGTGCGAGGCGATGTTCAGAATCGTACCGTACAGAAAAAATACGGTCGTGCAGTCGCTCGCGATAGCCTTCTCGAGTCCCTCGTCGCTTTTGAGCGCCGCGATCACCGGACAGTCCTGAAGAGCGTCCAGAAACCTCTCTCTCTTGTGTTCCATTCTTGTATCCTCCATCGGCGCGGCTGCCGCCGCACCTCGTTTTTTCAAATCGGTATCCTCATTATAGCATATCTCGCGGCAAAACCGCAACCGTCCCGGTGATGCTGCACAGACAGCGCTCCGTCCGGAAGGCGCAGCTCAGTCAATCTGCACAAATATCATCCCGCTGATTTTACGTGTGGAAGGGTTGGCACTGCTTTTTCTTCGTCACATTGCATAAAGTATATGTTCATTTTATGTTAGATTTGTGTAAAAAGTCAACTTCTTGCCATTTTGCACTTGCACACCCCCGAAGAGCGTGCTATACTGAGGTCAAGGTTAAGGAATGTTGCTTTCAGAGATTTGAGTCAGGGTAACATGGGCGTGCTTTTCCGAGCGGGAAAGAACTGTCATATGTTATATCTGGCTGTTTTTTTGTCCTTTTCAGGGGAAAACAGCGCGTTCCGAAATGAGTTGTGCCGGCTCCGGTCGATGAAAGAGAGAGCATCTTTCCGGGCAGGCGAAAGAAAAAAGGGGTGTAAGAATTCAATGTTCAAAATGCTCAATCCAAAACGCTTCTACCATGCGGTAGGCAGACGCAAGTTTCTTGAATTTGTCCTGCTCGCGGCGTTTATCCTGTTCTTCTACGGACCGATGATCAATATGCTGATGCTCGCCTTCGCAAACGAGTATCAGGCTCCGGCCATCCTTCCGCAGCAGTGGGGTCTCAAATGGTGGAGCTACGTATTCAGCCAGAAGAGTCTGGTCTCCTCGATCGCACAGTCCTTCATCGTGGCGATCATCACCACCGGTGTTTCCATGATCCTGTGTATCCCGGCGGCCTACTCCATCGCACGCTTCAAGTATCCCGGCCGCAAGATGTTCATGCTGTCCTTCCTGCTGACCAACGCATTCCCGAAGCTCGGCATCTACACCTCCATCGCGGTCCTGTTCTACAAGTACAACCTGATGGGTACTTACACCGGCGTCGTCATCATCCACATGATCAACTCCATGATGTTCATGGTATGGCTCCCGTCGAGCGCGTTCCGCGCGGTACACCGCCAGCAGGAAGAGGCTGCCCGCGATGTCGGCGCAGGCCCGATCCGCACCTTCTTCAAGGTAACGCTCCCGATGGCAATGCCGGGCATCTCGGTCGCAACGCTCTACACCTTCCTCGGCTCCATGGAAGAAGCACAGGGCACCATGCTCGTCGGCATGGCCAAGGTTCAGACCATGCCGGTCGCGATGTACGGCATCGTGCTCGACTCCTCGGCGGTCCAGATCGGCGCGGTATTTGCCATCCTGCTGATCATCCCGTCCGCACTCATGATCTTCGCAATGCGCAAGTACATCGGTCCGGAAGCGATCTCCGGCGGCTTCAAGATGAAATAAGGCAGCATCTGCCATCGAAATACAGGAGGATATATAACCCATGAGCGAACGTAAGATCAAGCTCCAGATCAAGGATATGACCAAAAAGTACGACAACGGCGACGGCGTCGAGCACATTAACCTCGATATCTACGAGGGTGAGATCGTCACCTTCCTCGGCCCCTCCGGCTGCGGCAAGACCACCATCCTGCGCACCATCGGCGGCTTCCTCGACGTTACCAGCGGCGACATCACCATCGACGGCCAGTCCATCATCGGCCTGCCCCCCGAGAAGCGCCCGACCGCAATGGTATTCCAGAGCTACAACCTGTGGCCGCACATGACCATTTACGAAAACCTCGCCTTCGGCCTCAAGCTCCGCAAGGTGCCCAAGGCTGAGATCGACGCAGACATCAAGAAGATGCTCGCTCTCGTATCCATGAGCGGCTGCGAGAAGAGTATCCGAACCAGATGTCCGGCGGCCAGCAGCAGCGTATCGCCATCGCGCGCAGCCTGCTTCTCAAGCCCTCGCTGCTCCTGCTCGACGAGCCGTTCTCTGCGCTCGACGCGAAGATCCGCCAGCAGATGCGCGAGGAGCTCAAGAAGATCCAGAGCGACCTCGGCATCACGGTCGTATTCGTAACCCACGATCAGGAGGAGGCCATGTCCCTCTCCCACCGCATCGTCGTTATGAACAAGGGCAAGTTCGAGCAGATCGGCACCCCGACCGAGATCTACGACAAACCGGCCACCCGTCACGTCGCCTCCTTCATCGGCGAGATGAACTTCATCGACAAGGGCGACAAGACCATCGCCGTCCGTCCGGAGGACGTCACCGTTTCCCTCGACGGCTCGGGCGACTTCACCGGCACGGTCCGCACCATCATGGTCCTCGGCCACTACGTAGTAGTCAACGTCCAGCACGGCGAAAACGTTATCAAGTGCTTCGTCGACCGCGACATCAGCGAGAAGCTGTCCGTCGGCCAGTCCGTCGGCATGCACATCGGCAAGCACACCGTATTCGACAAGTAAACTTCGACCACAACATCCTTTATCGGGAAAACCGCGCGTCACGCGCCTGAATGAGTAGACACCGGGTGAGCTTCACGCCCCTGTCGATCCCCTTAGAGTATGTATAAGAGAAAAAGGAGAATGTACAAATGAAACTGAAGAGATTAGGTTCGATCTTCCTTGCAGCAGCAATGATGACGGCAGCCCTCACCGGCTGCGGCGGCGGCGATTCCAAGGCTGAAGGCGGCGACTCCAAGGCTGAGGGCGGCAAGTCCACCGTTACCCTGTGGGCGACCGGCTCGGACAACGTCCGCTCCATCTTCGAGAAGCTGACCGAGGACTTCAACACCAACTCCGAATACAAGGATCAGTATCAGGTTGAGCTGCAGTTCATGCTCTCCGGTACCGGCGCGCAGGGCCTCGCAGACATGGTAGCAGCTGCCGGCAAGGCAGGCCAGACCAACACCGACTACGACATCGTCGACTGGAGCGGTGACGACCTGGCGAAGATCATGTCCAAGATCGGCGAGGAGTCCTTCGTAAAGCTCGACAAGTCCAAGATCCCGAACGCTGCATCTGTTGAGGCGAAGAGCGCGGTCGCGCAGGATTACGCTCAGCCGTACCGCGGCACCACCGTTATCCTTGCCTACGACTCCGAGAAGGTTCCGACCCCGCCCAAGACCATGGACGAGCTGGTCGAGTGGATGAAGGCTAATCCGGGCCGCTTCGCTTACAACGCTCCCGGCACCGGCGGCGCAGGCGACTCCTTCGCTCGCACCTCCGTTTACAACTTCCTGCCGGAAGAGGCTATCACCTCCGGCGACGAGAAGTGGGTCGGCGAATGGGACAAGGGCTTCGAGTTCCTCAAGTCCATCCATCCGTACATGTACAAGTCCGGCGGCTCCATCGTTTACCCGAACAAGAACCAGGGTACTCTGGACCTGCTCAACCAGGGCGAGATCGACATGTGCCCGAACTGGGCTGACATGGTACTGAGCCAGCGTGCACAGGGCGCCATCAAGGACACCATCAAGATCACCCAGATCGAACCGTCTCTGACCGGCTCTCTGCAGACTCTGACCATCCCGACCTTCGGCTCCAACGAGGAAGGCGCTTACGCATTCATGAACTACATGCTCTCCGAGCAGGCACAGCAGATCATGGTCAACGACATGGCCGCTATCCCGCTGATCGACACCAGCAAAATGGATATGACCGGTTATGAAGATCTCCAGGGTCTGGACGTTTCCAACTTCCGCATCCTGTCCATCGGCGATCTGGGCACTCAGTTCAACGAGCGCTGGGACAACGAGATCGGCTCCATCGGCTAAAAAGCACATTGTGATCGCGGCGGTCCTCCGGGGCCGCCCCCGACCTGAAGCCCGTGCTTTTGAAGCCACGCATGAACTTAGATACGAGGGGATAATAAAATGAGTAAAACCCTGAAGCAAAAGCTGGTCGCTTATGCACTGGTTCTGCCGGCGTTTCTCGTCGTTATGCTGACCGTTGCCTATCCGATCGTTTCCGCTGTCATCCAGAGCTTTCAGGATGAAAAGACCGGCGCCTTCACGCTGGACAACTACGCCTACTTCTTCACCGAGCCGGCACAGCGCATGAACATTCTGTACACGCTGTTCGTCGTTGTCGCGACCGTAGTCATCGCACTGGTCGTTGCGTACCTGCTGGCGCTTTATCTGCGCTTTGTTCACTCGAACATCGCAAAGAGCATCGGCACGCTGTACCTCCTGCCGCGTTTCGTACCGGCGATGTGCGCGGTTTACGCAATGATCACGATCATCCGTGACTCCGGCCTCATCAACCGCATCGGCCTGCACTTCGGAATGAACCTCAAGCTCGGCCTGATGTATCACGCAAACGGCATGATCCTGATGAACCTCTGGTTCAACATTCCGTTTGCGGCAATGATGATCACCGCCGGTCTGGGCGCGATCCCGGACAGCATCATCGAGGCTGCTCGTGATGTCGGCGCAGGCAAGTTCAAGGTGTTCACCTCCATGATCCTGCCGCTGTCCCTCAAGGACGTCATCATCGCAGGCACGTTCGTATTCATGACCAACGTCGGTTCGTTCACTACCCCGTACCTGATGGGCGGCAACTCCCCGAAGATGCTGGGTATCGCGCTGTTCGACCAGTTCAACAAATATCTGGCCTACAACCGTTCGGCCGCGCTGTCGGTCATCATGTTCCTGCTCTGCTCGGTTTCCGCAGGCGTGTATATTTACACCAACCTCAAGGAGAAGGACTGGGAGCAGTAAAACGCTTACGCTTTATAGGGGGCTTCAAAAGCCCCCTATATTTTTTTGCCGGTTCCGAAGAAACCGGCAAAAAATACCCGAACGACGCCGCCCCCGGCGGCTGAGTCGAGGGGCAAAAACCGAGGTACACGCCCCCGGTTTTTGCGAACCTGCTCCACAGGTTCTATTTAATGCGCGCTGCGGCGCGGGGGACGAAATTTCCGTGGGAAATTTCGGTTCGGGGTGCTCTGGGTTGCTTGTGTGCAGGTCGGTTTGCCGCTGAGGGCCGCGTTTTCCTTTGGAAAACTTGGCAGATACAGCTTTTCCCTCTAAAATCCGCGTAAAAATTGTTTGGCAAGGGTTGTTCGCCGGGGCGATTTTGATTATAATTAGGCGTGGGAGCGTTTTGGGGCTTCCGTGTATTTTAGATTTCCGTGGGAGGTTGATTCTCATGTCAGATAAAACTCTAATCACCGCGCATTCCGGCTCGGACGGCACGCCCGACAACAGCCTTGCCTGCGTCGAATATGCGCTCTCGACCGCAGTCGACGCCTTCGAGGTCGATGTGCGCCGCCTTGCGGACGGAACGCTCGCGCTCGGCCACGATGCCGCCGACCATACCGCGCCGACGCTGCGCGAGGTCCTTGCCCTCGCCGCCGCAAAGCCCGGCGTGCGCATCAACTGCGACCTCAAGGAGCGCGGCCTTGAACCGGCTGTCGCGGCGCTCGCCGCAGAATGCGGCATGTCCGGCCGACTTATTTTATCCGGCTCGGTCGACGTGGGCATCTTCACCGCGCATCCCGAACTGCATGACTGCGCTGAGGTCTACCTCAACATCGAGGAATACGTCCCCGATCTTTACCTGAACTACCGCAACATCCCTGATTTCGAGCTGACCGCCGCCGAGATCATCACGAAGGTCTGCCGCGAACACGGCATCGCGACGGTCAACATGAATCAGGTTCTCATCACGCGCCGCTTCATCGAAACACTGAAGGACAGCGGCATCGCCCTTTCCGCCTGGACAGTCAACGAGGAGATCTTCCTCGACTGGTTCCTCAAACAGGGCGTCCGCAATATCACGACGCGCAGACCTGCACTCGCACTCCGTCTGCGCGACAGGTAAACAAAACGCCATCGCAGAGAGAACATTCTCGAGCGATGGCGTTTTCTTTAGAAATCGGCCGGCTTCCTGTAGGTCAGCGCACGGGCGCTGTCTCCCAGACCGGCGGTCGTGGGGTCGATGAATACGCTCAGCACGGTCAGACACAGCGTTCCGAGCTGCACCGGGTTTTCGATAATGCCGGCAAGGCAGCTCCACACCGCTCCCCAGCTCGTCAGTGCGTTCACATCCACGCGCAGCGCGCTCACGACCGCGCTCACGATGCCCACCCAGAACCACGGATTTCTCATTCTTACCTTCCAGTTCATGCCTGTTCCTCCTCCAGTCCGTCGATCCGCCGGTCCGCCGCGCGCACCCGTTCCTCGAGCACGGCGCATTCCTGCTCCAGCCTGAATGTGCGCTCGATCAGGTTGTTATGGCGGTTCACCTTTTCCTCGAGCTGACGCAGACGGTACTGCGTCAGGCTGCCCGAAACGTAAATCCCGCCGAATGAGCCGGCGAGCGTCCCGAGCAGGCTCATGCCTGCGATGATCACCTCGGTCGTCATGTGCTTTCACCTCCCGTCGCCGAAGGGTCCCTCTACCCATAGCGCGGAAACCGCGAAAATTGACCTCATTCGGTCAATCTCTCATGAAATTTCCGAAAATTTTTCTGTTCGACAGCGTTCGCGCCCCTTCGCGCTCTGCATGGCGTATGATGGAGAAAAGGAGGGGTTTTCATGCAGACATGCCGTTATCTTCCGGTAAAGGAAAACTGTTTTTCCGCTCTGCTCGGGCATTATACGACCTTTGGACTGCGTGCGGAGACCGAGACCGGACGCGGATGGGTGCCGCTTCTGACGCTTTCGGATGTTTCATGCGACGAGGAATTTATCCGCGCGTTCGCGCAGCGCTGCACGGAGTGCGGTCTGTCGCCTGTTCATCTGACCGACGCGGTGCTCGATGCGCTCCCATGAGACAAAAATCCCCTGCACCGGCGCTCACAGCGTTTCGATGCAGGGGATTCCATCTTCTTAATCCATCGTCAGAAACCGCGAAACGGCCTCTACGTTGTCCTCGTTGTATTCGATCTCGCGCGAGCAGGCCTTGCACAGGCAGATCTGCTCCCAATGGGTCAGCCTGCCGTCGGTCAGCCAGCGGTAAATGCCGAGCAGTTGGATGAAGCACGTGCAGATGAGCGCGAACTGCACCTTTTCGATCAGCACATCGTCGCCCAGCGCCTTCATAAAGTGGCGGTAGACGAAATACTCGAGCAGCTCATCATATTCATACAGCCGGTCTGCATAGGCGGCAAGGAAATCCGCGCGGCGCGCGAGCAGCTCGGGGATACGCGCGTGTACGTCTGCAAGCAGTCCGCGCCACTCGTCCTTGTTGATCTCCAGAGACATAAGACGCTCGGTCAGCGCCTTCAGGCACGCTTCGGACCAGAACATGGCCGACCAGCGGAACGGCTCGTCCTCCTCGTCTGCGTATTCGGCGTCCCCCTCCACAGGGAACAGCAGGTCGTCGTACTCGTTCTGCATTTCACAGCAGGCAAGGTGCAGCCGGTCCAGCTTTTCATCGAAGGAAACCGGCGTTTCCGGCTTGATGATGGCGAACAGCCGGTCGCGCATCGCGAACAGCGCCTGCTCGAATTCATCCGGCTCCTCGTCCGCTTCGCCGGTCACATCCCACTCCGGACGGTCTCTGCGGCGCAGGATGAGCTCAGCCGCCGCCTCGCAGCACAGGCCCACGCCGTCCTCGCGGCCGCCTGCGAACCACTCGTAGTAGCGCGGATGGTCGGTGCAGATCTGCGCCATGTGCTCCTCACCGAGGTTCAGATATACCTCGCACAGGTTTTTGTCATTGAGGAACGGACAGCGCTCGCGCTCATCGAGAATGAAGTGCGCATTCTCCCCCGCCTGCTCGTCTGCCGGCGCGATCGCGGCGCACAGGCGCCTTGAAAAGTCGCTGCCGATGCTTTTATAGTACGCAAGCGTATCCTCGTCTACGTCGATCTCCCAGCCGATACAGCAGTTTTCCGTGCAGTCCGACGCGATGCAGCGGAAGTCTTTATAATAGGAAGGACGGCGAATGTAGCCCATCCCGATCACCTCTCAGGTCTTTTCGGTTTGTCACAACGCAAACCGTCCCGGTGTCGTCTTGACAAAGCCGGAACGTTTGAAGTATAATACCGGTATGAGAACGGCTTTCACTTGCCGGTGCGGTCGTTCCCCTGCATAAGTTTACAGCTTGAGGAAAACGCCGCTGCCTTTCAGGTGGCGGCTATTTCTTCGTGTAGTTCAAAATACCGAAGATAACCGTCGCAAGCAGCATCAGAAGTGTAAGTACCTCCATTGTTGTCATGTGCGTCACCCCCTTACTCGAGGGAATAACCTTGCCGTCTCATACTGGCGCACATATTATATCATGCAGCGACTTTCCTTGTCAATTTGCCGCCCTTCCGGGCGGTTTTTCTGTTTTTATCGCCGCATGCAAAAAGAGCTGCAATCTTTCGATTACAGCTCACTTCTGGCGGAGAGTTAGGGATTTGAACCCTAGAGACGCTCATCACGCCTACACGATTTCCAATAATTCGCAAAAGAATTTACGAACATTTATCAGCCTTTATACAGGCGCTTTTACATCTTTATCGAAGCATTTCGCAACTTTCGCGAGTGTTGATTTTTAAAGTTGCACAAAAGTTGGGCCATTTTCGGGCCATTTTTCCGGTTACTTCTCCACTGCCTTCGCCAGCTTCTTCACCAGCTCCACGCCATACTCATAATCAAGCAGGTACTGCATGGTCTTGTCGCTGAGGCCTGCCGCCTGCTGCACCTTAGTGATTGCCGCCTGCGTTTCGGCATCGGTTTCCGGCTCTGCCGGCTTGGCAGTCGAAGTGTCATACTTAATGCCGAGCGTGTCGAGGATACCCTTGGCGTATGCGATGCCGAACGCCTGCTGCTTTGCCTTGGTGCCTGCCTGAGCAGCGTCCGCCTTCGTGTCCACGAACACGCCCTCGCAGATTACTGCCGGGCACTTGGTATCACGGACAAAGGCATAGTAGTCACCGCGCTGGCCCTGTCGGGTCTTGCAGCCACGGCTGTTCTGGCCGATCTTGATAACCTGCTGCTCAATATTCTTGGCAAGAGTCTTGCCTAAGCCACCGCCGATAGTATAGAATACTTCAAAACCATCGCCGCCACCGCTGTTGTTATGTACATCGATAGCAAGATCAGGGTTGTACGCATTGCATTCGCGCACCTCCTCATTGATGGGGTCCTCCTCATCCTTGGTGCGGCTCATGCGCACCTCAACGCCGTGCGCGGTCAGATAATCGCGGCACGCCAACGCCATCGCGAGGTTTGCTTCCTTTTCGACGATGCAGCCGACTGCACCGCTGTCGCTGCCGCCATGGCCGACACCGATAAATACCTTCTTGCTCATCTTGTTCTCCTCCTTCGGAACAGCTGTCTTGTTTTTACGCTTAATGCAAACTACGCTGCACACCGGCCTGCCGTTCGTACCCTCTTTTTCCGGCGCGAACAGGTAGCCGTCCGACACGCGATACATGCCAGTGCTGCCGCCTGCGTCCTGTACGAGCAGCAGCTTGACGTCGTAGTGATCGCGGACGTACTGCGCAACTTCCAGCTCGGTGTGACTGGCCGAAGTCTGCACATGGATATACCGGCCGTCTGTCAGCAGGCCGCACATATTACGGCTGCGCCGGTCAGACTTGCCGAGAGATCCGTTCACCTTGCCGTCCTTGATCGCCAGCTTCCAACCAGAAACAACATTCTCTGAGCCGAGGCTCAGCCGCTCAGCTGTACCGCCATAGCCGCACTCTTTGCCCTTGGCCTTGAGGTACTGCAAGGTTCGGCCCTTGATAATGCCGTAGCGGTCGCTACCCTGCCCTGTCATATTGAACAGCGCAAGGTTGTACACGATGTCGGCACCCTCATCTGCTGCCCACTGCTTGAGCGGCTTGGCCGGCTTGGCTGCCGCCGCATAAGGTGCAGCAGCGAACCAGATATCATACTGCTTTCTGTCGTAAATGTCACAACGAATGCTCATCTGCATTCTCCTTTCATGTACTTAAAAGAAACTTTCAAGTAGTTACTTCTCCAACGGAACATTGTACGACTTGGCTCGATCCGAGTCGGTCAAACCGCTGGTAGTCGGGTCATTAAACGCCGACCAGACGTTGCAGGCGATGAGAAACAGGCAGTACGGATTTGCCGCCGTTGCCTTGATGATCTGCCACACGCCCGCCCAGGTCGTCATGTCCGCCGCGGTGAGACCGGCGTAGGCCAGCGCCGTCGCAAACGCACCAAGCAGCACCTGCACCCAGAACACCGGGTTCTTGATTCTGATTTTCCAGTTCATAAAAAGCCTTCCTTCCTCAGTTCAAACCAAGCTGCTGTGCGATATAGCCGATGAAAATGCCGACGAGCGCCGTCGCGCCGTAGGCCACAACCTTGCGCCACATCGCGCCGTCGCGGTCCTCGAGCGTTTCCAGCCGCTTGCCCTGCTTTTCCTGTTCTTTGACCATGCTCTCAATGCTGGTGGCCAGTTTGCCGACCGAGGCGGTCAGCTGGTTGAGCTCGCGAATATTGTCCTCCAGCAGCTCGATGCGCTTATCCTGCCGACGATTTTCTTCCTCGAGCCGTCGGCGAAACTCTTCGTGCTCGGCACGAGAGATCGGATTATCCATAAAACCTCTTTTCCTTTGCGTTTGCATCTTCTCAGCAAATCATTCTGTTGTATTCGTACTGCACGCGAATCGGGTCAATTTCCGCATAAATCAGCGTCGTTTTCGGGTCGCTGTGCCCGAGCAGATGCTGAATGATCGTCAGCTCCATGCCGCAGTTAAGCGCGTGCGACGCGAAGGTATGCCGCATCAGGTGCGGATACAGCGGCCGCTCCATGCCGATCCGCTTGCCGAGCTTGGAGATCATCTTCTCGATGCCGCGGTCAGTAAGCGGCTCGTATGGCGCCCTGCTCGATGCAAAGAGCGCCTCACCGCCCCTGCGCTCCGCGATGTAGAGCTGCAGCATGAGCTTCGCGCGGACGGAAAAATAAACCGTTCGCTCCTTGTTGCCCTTGCCGATGACCTTGCACTTTCGGTCACGCCAGTCGATGTCGTCGACGCGCAGACCGGCGACTTCGGACACGCGGCAGCCCGAGGATACGAGGAACTCGACGAGCGCCTTCTCCTTGTAGCCCCGGCAGCCGTCGCGCACAAGCTCGAGCTGCTCGGCCGTCAGCGGGTGCCGCGACCGCAGTTTATCGATTTTGAGCGATTTGATCTTGCGCATCGGGCTCTTGCGGATGTTATCCTCGTCCACGAGCCACGAAAAGAAACTCCGCAGCGTGTTGATGTGCGCCTGCACCGAGTTGTCCATCAAATGCCGCTCGTCGACGAGATAGGCAAGATACTCGCGCAGGTCGTCGGTTGTAATTGCTTGCACCGGCTTGCTGCACTGCGTCATGAACATCTTGAGCCGCTCCCGATAGCCCTTGATCGTCTTCGGGCGGCAGCCGTCGATGCGCTTTGCGGCGAGGAACGCCTCCACCCGGCGCGGCAGATTGCTGCGGTCGTACACCTGCGCGGTCTGCACGTCATACTCGCGCATGATCTTGATGATCTCACGCGCGCACTCCGGCATCAAAGCCGTCAGCTTTGCAATCAAATCGATTTTTGCGGTCATATAAATCAGCTCCTTTGTGCCATTATAGCACAATCCGGAACATGATTTTACTCCTTCGTACTGCCGAACTCGGCCGGCACCATCTCCGGCAGGCCGCTGTCGATCAAAATCTCCGCAACCTGCTTTTTGAGTGCCTTGGGGACTGCGTCGAACTCGGTCTTACCGAGGATTACACGCTGTGCGAAAAACATCGCCATCATCAAAAACATCCTTTCCAAAAACTTAATCATATGGTTAGTTATTGTACACCTGCATTGCCATCTCGGCGATGCAGTCCTCTACAAAATCCGCGCGGTCGCTCTGTGCGGCGATCTGCGCCTTGAGCAGCTTGTTCTCGGCCTCGAGCTCCGCGTTGGTCATCGGTGCCGGCTTGATCTCCGGCGCCGGGTGCTCCTTCTCCCATGCCGCGATCTCGTCGGCCGTGGCGATCTCCTGCCAGTCCGAGCCGCCCCAGACCGGCGCGATGTAACCAACGCTGCCGGCGTGCTGACGCATAACCGGCGGCTGCGCGTCGACGAGCTGCTCGCCGACCTTTAATGTGTAGTTCTGCACCTCCTCGACACGCTCCGTGCCGCCATCCTCCAGCGGCTTATCGCGGATTTTTACGAGCACGTAAGTCACGTGCCTGCCCTCAGCGTCGATGACGCTGCAGTGCTTTTCAGTTTTCATATCTTCTCAGCTCCTTTTCTACGTCTTTCAGTGCGTTATTCATACTTTTTATCTTCCCTGCGTTATCACGCAGCCCCCGACGGAGGCCGTTGCGCGTTCCCAGCAACATACCTAATGCGATCGGGGCAAAGGCTAATGTCGAGAGCGCAATCGCTTGCAGCCAATCTCGTAAATCCATAAAATCACCTTCTTTCTTTAAGGGCGCCTACGGCAAAGCGACTCAAGGACTGCGGCGAGCTATCGGGGCAAAACGACGCTGATTTG
>OODC01000306.1_pt1 | contig 35035 bp, 29 predicted proteins | sample 1671711 | NCBI WGS metagenome assembly OODC01 (sample SAMN06348184, study PRJEB24527) | human gut metagenome | reverse complement strand
TTTGCTTTTTCCAATGAAAAGATCGGAGATTACTATACAGAAAAGCGACAGGCAAGAACCTGTCACTTTTCTTTTATTTGAGGAAAATGAAATTACCACTTTTTAAGTTCCCATGCCTTGAAACTATTGGGATCATTCCCCCATGCAGCCGAATTCCATTCTTTCATTCCAACAAAAAGAACGGTTTCGGTTTCAGTGACGGTGATGCCGTCATACGTGCCGCCAATGCCGCCGCCAGTGCTAATGAGGTAATTCTTTTGCACGTGAGTTCTTAAACCACTTGGCATATGGATTGCATTTTCCTCCGCTTCCTCTCCCGGATGAGCGTGGACTTGCTGATGCCGGTGAGCTTGACGACCTGCGCGTAGGAATGGTCCTCAAGCAGAGCCATTGCATGGTCAAGCTGCTCGGTGTCGAATTTCGGCGGCCGGCCTTCACGGAAATTCGGGTCGGTGGCACGCGCGACCGCCTTGCCCTCCTGTGTGCGCTGCACGATCATGTCGCGCTCGAACTGTGCAAACGACAGCAGCACGTTACGCAGCAGCGTGTTGACCGAGTCGTTGGACAGGATGCCGAGGTTCAATACGTTGATGGTGATGCCCTCGTCGATCATCTCGGTGATGAGGCCGGACGCCTGCGACACCGACCGCGCGAGGCGGTCGAGCTTGGTGACGATGAGCACATCGCCGCGTCGCAGCTGCGCGCGCAGCCTGTCAAACTCCGGGCGCTCGATCTTCGTGCCGGTGAAGGTGTCCGTGTAGATTTTTTCCGCGCCCGCCGCGGTCAGCGCCGCCTGCTGCGCGTCCAGACTGTTGCCGTCGCGCGCCTGCGTCTTGGTCGAGACTCTCGCGTAGCCGAATGTCATGTAAATTCCCCCGTTTTCCCGGTTTTGACACCGCGAGTTTTGAATATATGTTTTGATACCCATATTATAGCTTATGCCACCGGGTTTTGCAACCGGTGGCAATACTTGAAGGTTTTGAGACCGGTTGATTTGGTGCGAACCTCGTGTTATAATAACAATAAATCAGGTTGTTACAGGCAGGTTCGCACCGGGGAAAACCGACAATATCACGAATGGATACGCAAAAATACAGAAGATAATACAAAAAGATTGTAGGAATGCCGAAAATCCGCATTGTATTTTTCGCATTTTTGCCGTAACAGCTCGCGCCCCTGCGGGGGACAGCAACACAATCGCTCTCTCCATGTAAGAGATGCCGAACAATCCGTAACAGCTCGCGCCCCTGCGGGGGACAGCAACCTGACGAATAATGTCAGACATCCGGGCTGCCTTATCGTAACAGCTCGCGCCCCTGCGGGGGACAGCAACATTGTCGTAAGTGTGCAATACTCGTCTACATCTGTAACAGCTCGCGCCCCTGCGGGGGACAGCAACCTTAAGGGTCTTGGACTCCAACATTTCGATCAACGTAACAGCTCGCGCCCCTGCGGGGGACAGCAACGTGCTCATGCGACACCGCGGCAGTTCGCTTGCGGTAACAACTCGCGCCCCTGCGGGGGACAGCAACATGGTGGTCGCCTCAAGAGCGCGGCAGGTGAACTTCGTAACAGCTCGCGCCCCTGCGGGGGACAGCAACGTTCCTTCTGACCATCAGTCAGCGTATTGAGCCAGCGGTAACAGCTCGCGCCCCTGCGGGGGACAGCAACTTTAGTCGTCGTGTGCCACTACCTCCTCCATGCGTAACAGCTCGCGCCCCTGCGGGGGACAGCAAGCCGTTCTCAGCCTTGATCTTATCCTGCATTTCCGTAACAACTCGCGCCCCTGCGGGGGACAGCAACTCGAACAGCTTGTTCATGGAGAACGTGTGGCACTGTAACACCTCGCACCCCTTTGGGGACAGCAAAAAACCGATCTGTCAATTTTGACAGGTCGGTTTTATTTTTTTGCCCGAACTGTGAAAACCCTCGTCCCTCCAACCGATAACATTGTGTAAGGCAAAGAACCTTCTCAAAAAAATTTTTTCGGGAAGTGTGAAAACTGCCGAAAAATTTCTGATATATAAGCAGAAGGACTTCAAAGGACAGGAGGTGAACCGAATGTTTGTAATCCGTGAGCCGTGGCTGGATTTTCCGCTGTTTGGCGAGGACAATCCGCTCCTCGACTGGGTGAAAGACACCATCTGCTACTAAGCAGACCTAAATCCACAGCAGGGGAGGTGAAAAATTGAAAACCGTGTTATGGATATCGCGCCACGCCATGACCGACCCGCAGCTGCGCGACCTTGCGCGCGTGCTGGGCGATACGGTGCAGGTGCTGTCGTACACCCAAACCGTAAAACAGGCGGACGTACTGCGCCCGCTGATCGAGCAGGCGGATGCCATAGCCGCCGTACTGCCGGTGGAGCTGCTCGCCGAGCTGGTAACGCTCGCGGACGAACGCCCGGTGCTGCAGTCGGTCGCCGGACGCAGGTTCACCGGCCGCACGCTGCATCTGGCTGACGGGCAGACCGAGCCGGAAATCTCCTTCGAGCACCTGTACTGGCAGCAGATCGTCAAGCTGGAACTCCAAACCCGGCGGCTGTAACAAAAAGGAGAACAACGGTTTTCCTGTTCTCCGAAAAAATTTTTCGTGAAGTGTGAAATCGGTCGAAAATCCGCTGATATAGAAATAGAAGGGAAAAAGAGGTGAAGCATTTGAGCGTACATACCGCAATCCGCCGCGGCGAGGTGTTCTTCGCAGACCTGCACGGCGGCGTCGGTTACGAACAGAACGGCGAACGGCCGGTGGTCGTGCTGCAGAACGATATGGGCAACCGGTACAGTCCGACCGTCATTGTGGCGCCGCTGACCAGCAGCCGCACGAAAAAGCCGCTGCCGACACACGTCTGGTGCGGTGCGGACAGCGGCCTGTTGAAAAATTCCTGCATTCTGCTCGAGCAGATTCGCGTGATCGACAAAACGCGCTTATCCCGCTATCTGTGCAGCCTGAATGTGGAAATGATGGGCCGGGTCGATCAGGCTGCGGCAATCAGTCTGGGTCTGGCGCAGTGAGTAAAAAAATTTCCCGGGAAGTGTGAAAAACCGCGTGTGAAATCCGATAACTAAGTGAAGGGAGGGAAAACACCATGAAAGATATCAAGCCGAGCGTTATCATCACCGCGATTGCGATGGTGATCGAAGCTGTGAAGTTCGTCGCAGAGCAGGTGGAGACTGCAAAGGACTGATTCTCCTGAAAGAAATACATAGAAAAGGCAGGTGAAAGATATGACGCCGCAGACAATTATCGCTATTCTCGGTCTGGTAGCCGAGATCATTGACACGATCGACAAGAACTGACACGTTCTGAAAATCCAAAGGAAGGGAGGCAGGAAGCATGAATGAATTTGCAAGACGCATGGCCAACGGTGCATCCAGTGCGGCTATGGGCGGCACCACCGGTGCCGGAATCGGCGGCGCGGTCATTGCCGGTGTCGGTGCGGTAGGCGGTTCGTTTTTTCGGACCGGTCGGCACGTTCTTCGGCGCGGAAGTCGGTACGGCGGCAGGCGCAGCCGTCGGCGGTGCTATCGGCTCGATCATCGGCTTTATCGGCGGCTTTGCCGATGAGCCGTTCTAAATCCTCGGGAAATGGAACAGGGAGTGGTGATACATACATAGATGGACAGGCATTCCGAATCACAGCAGGAAAGGCAGGTGAATCCGCATGACGCCTCAGGGCATTATCGCTATCCTCGGTCTGGTGGCCGAGATTATCAGCATCGCAAACGATGACTAAAGCCGCAGAAAGTGCGCAAATCCAACGAAAAGGCAGGTGAAACCTATGACGCCGCAGACTATTTTGGCTGTGATCGGTCTGGCCGTGAAGATCATTTCCATAGCGACCGACGACTGACCGCGTAACATAAAAAATCCACATAAGAAGGAGGTGATGTCTGTTTTCACTTTTTTCTCACCCGAAACAGGGCGAAATGCACAACAAAAGCCGGGATGCACCTACAAGAACTTGTTGAATATTATTGAACATTTGCCAAATCGTGCTATAATGAAATCATGTCGAAAGGAGGCAGTGCCTTGAGCAAAATACTTTTGATTCTGGAGGTTTCCAGAAAGCAGGATTATATATTTTCAAGCATCCACCTAAGGGATAACGCGGCACGTTCGGATATCATCCGCTATGTGACGAGCGAGGAATTTTTCAAGCAGGCTGCACCGGAATATTACAACAGCCGTGAGAATTTTGTGTACGCAGGCGGCGGACACACCATTCTCCAGTTTGGGGACAGAGCAACGGCAACACGCTTTGCCGAGCAGGTAACGCAGAAGGCCATGCGCGAGTATGACGGCCTTGAGCTGTTTGCCAAGCAGATGGAATATCGGGAGACAGACGAGAACGGAAAACCGGCGACACCGGGTCAGAATCTGGTTTGGCTGTCCGAAGCGCTCGAGCAGAAAAAGTCTCTGCGAAAGGCGTCTTTTCGGCTGACCTCGCTCGGCATCGAGCAGAAAGCGGAAGCTGCATCGCTTACTGCACCGAACGCAATCGACCCGCCGGAAGGCTGGGCGTTCGCCAAGGACTTTGTAGACCTGCAGGGCCTGACCGACGAGAACTTTATTGCTGTCGTTCATATTGACGGCAATTCGATGGGCAAGCGTGTAAAGAATCTGTACGATTCAGAAACCGAAAGTTGGGACGCCTGTTGCGACAAGCTGCGCTGCTTCAGCGAGGGCATTCAGCACGATTTTGAATCCGCCTTTCGGGAAATGGCGGCAGAGGTGGCCGATTACGAGGCCGACAATCCCGCAGGCCGCACCGGAATCCTTCCGGTACGTCCGGTCATTCTTGCCGGTGATGATGTGTGCTTTGTCGCGCGCGGCTGTCTGGGTCTGGAATGTGCCGAACGGTTTATGAAGCATCTTTCCGCAAAGACCAATCCGCAGGACGGCGAAACCTATGCGGCCTGTGCGGGCGTAGCTATGGTACACCTGAAATATCCGTTCCATCAGGCATATGATCTGGCGGAGGCACTGTGCAGCAGCGCGAAGAAATACGGCGTTTCGCCCTGCGGAGATGGTTCGGTATCTGTGATGGATTGGCATATCGAATTTGGTCAGCTCAAGGAAAACCTCCGCGAGATTCGTGCGGACTACCAGACCGAGGACGGAAAACGCATGGAATTACGTCCGGTGGTGGTGCTCGAGGGCAAAATGGACGAGGCTGCGCGCACGAAAATGAATGTACGCACCTATGATTTCGTACGCGGTATGTGTATGCAGATGAAGCAGGCGGTGCAGGAATGCGGCGAAAAAATTGCGCGCGGTAAGCTCAAGGAACTGCGCGGTGCCATCAAGCAGGGCGATCTGGAATGCCGCTATGCGCTGCAGGACAGTGAAATCACCAAGTTGCTCCGCACGATATTTGAAGCGCAGTTTGATACGGCAGATAAGCAGTATGCCCAATTTGCCGCCATGCTGAAAAACGGCAAAGAGATCGACAAGCAGCCGTTCCGCACCTTTGATGACGGCAGCAGGAACAGTGAACCGGTTTCTCACTGTCTGTTTTTTGACGCGATCGAAATGATGGATCACTTTGAGCGACTGGAGGGGAATGCATGAGCAGGCAGGTAGAATTACAAGTCAGATTGGAGCTGCTTTCCGATACGATTTTCGGCTCAGGTCACAGCATTCCCGGCGGCGAGGATATCGCGGTCTGTCAGGACGAAAACGGTTATCCGTATCTCAAAGGTACTACCTTCAAGGGCCTGCTGCGTGAGAGCATGCACGATCTGCTCGAGTGGAGCGGCGGCCCGACGGATACCGTAGAGGCACTGCTCGGCAAGGAAGGCTGGACGGGTACGGCAGGCGGACGCCGTCTGCACCTGACACCGCTGACACTCGAAGAAAAGCCGGAGGAGAGCGAGACCTGCTATGATCACCGCACGTTTACCAGTTTAGAAAACGATGTTGTGAAAACGGGTACATTACGTTCGGCGATGTGTATTTGCAGAGGACAGAAATTTATCGGCAAGATTTTCTGTGAGGAGCAGGATGTGTCGCTCGTGCGGGAGTCCGCGCTCGGCATCAAGTGGCTTGGCACGATGCGGAGCCGTGGCTTCGGCCATGTAAAAGTTATCGCAGAGCCGGTAAAAGCGCAGAAAACCGCCTTTCCGGCAGTTGGAGCGACCCATTGCCTGCATTACACGCTTTATACGGAAACGCCGGTCAGCATGACCGACTACAACCGTTCCGGCGAAAACAGCTGGGATACGCACGGCTGCATTGCCGGTTCAGCTGTGCGCGGTATGGCGGCAAGCCTGCTCGCTCAACGGGAACCAGACTGGTTTGCTGCCAACAAAATTGCACTGCTGACCGAGAAAACGCGCTTTCTGAGCGCATTTCCGGTGCAGAATGACAATCCGGCGGTTCTCCCGTCCCTCAAGGGTTTTTATGAGCAGAAGGACGGCAGCGATTTTCGTTCGGTTTTAGAGGACGGCGAAATTTCCGAAGGCTCCAAACGTGCCGATGTAGGTTCGTTCTGCACGATCGAAAACGGCGTGCTGCACTACTGGAATGCAAGGACCGGCGGCAGTCAGCGCATTCAACGCGGCGCTGACAAGACGAATATCTTTCAGACACGCAGTATTGACGCAGGACAGCGGTTTGACGGCTACATTCTGCTCGATGATGCATCCATTGCGCCCAAGCTGGCAGAGGTGCTGTGCGGTACGGTTTGGATCGGCGCCGACCGTTATGATGGCATGGGAAAATGCCGCATGAGCATTGAAGCCTGTGATGCTCCGGCGTACCGCCGATACGGCAGCATGCAGCGTCATGATAATAACAAGGTGCTTTATATGCTCGCGCTGTCACCTCTCAGCATGACAAACGAGTACGGTGAGCCGTGCGGTATCAACTGGGATGTGCTCGCGGAAAACCTCGGTGTGGCAAGTGTAAAATCCGAGTTCAGCAGCACTTCGGTCTCCGAATACGGCGGCTTTAACCGTCAGTGGGGATGCCACACACCGGCCGTCCGCATGTACGATGCAGGCAGCCTGTTCAAAATCAGCTTTGATGGTGAATCGCCGGATGAGGCACATCTTTCCGCCATCGAGCAGAGCGGATTGGGTCTGCGCCGCGCAGAAGGGTTCGGACAGGTGCTGTTCCTGTCGGAATCGCTGTTCGGCAGCATCAAGGCAAAACAGCCGGTGGAGTACACCGCTGCACCGCGCCGACAGAATATGGCTGAACTGCGTCGTAAGCGTCTGACATGGATCATGGAGCAGTGTGAAAAGAAATTCGCCGGCGATATTTCGGACAGCCAGCTTGGCTCTATCCAGGCCATTTGCGAGGAACACAAACACAAAGCCGATATTCTGCAAAAACTGAATGGATTTTTTGCTCATAATGCGGAAAAGGGTGAACAAACGTCCAGCAAGTTTGCGAAAATGAAGCAACTGGTCAACACAGTGCTGTCTCATCCGTCAGAACCGTGGATGGAAAATATAAATACAACGGAACGGGTACAGCTGCTCTGCGACCTGTTCGATCACAGCCGAAAGGAGGACGCAGGCCATGGCAACGTTTGATAAAGCAGTTCGTTATGAGGTAACGGCAGTTACGGAAACGCCCTTGCGTACCGGTCCTTCCGACGGCAGTATCGACCGCGTACTTCGCCACCGGGACGGACAGGCATTCCTGCAGGCTGCTTCTCTGGCAGGTGCATTGCGCGGCTGGCTGGAAAAGCAGGATAAGAACGCCGCAAATGCGCTGTTCGGCTCACAGGAAAAGTTCGGACAGCTCATCGTTTCCGATATGGAAATCAAGGAAAAAGCAGTGGAATCGGCGGAGGATACCACGATACAGCTTCGTCCGCGCCTGCGCATCAACGGCAAAATGGGGTCTGCGGCAGACGGCGGCAAATTCGATGTGGCCCACATTGCACGCGGCACTGTGATGAAATTCTCGCTGACATGGCTGGGCGCGGAAAGCGACACGGACGGTCCGGCGCAGATCGAGCAGATGCTCGGTGCGCTGCACGCGGGCGAGATTCGTTTGGGCGCACAGAAGTCCAACGGCTTCGGACGGGTTGCGCTGACAGTCCGCAGTCAGATCTATCACATGACCGACAAGGCCGACCGGGAGGCTTGGCTGCAGGATGAATTTGACGGCCAAACGCTTGAACTGCCGGAGATTTGCACGGAAAGTGTATGTACATTCACAGTCAACGGCGTTGCGGACAGCATTCTGATCAAGAGTTCGGTTCCGCGTGTTGAATACGATGAGAATAACACGCGTAAGGAGATTATTCAGAACATTAAGGAGAACGGTACGGCAGTTTTGCCGGGTTCGTCGGTCAAGGGTGCTGTGCGTGCCCGTGTGCAGGCGATCGCCGACTTACTCCACTGCTCGGAGAGCGTGGATGAACTGTTTGGACGCGGTGCGGCACAGGGCGATAACGGCATTGCCGGTCGGGTGCAGTTCACCGATGTGGTGCTGGATAAGGCGAAAGAGCAGAAGATCTCGCGTATCCGCATCAATAAATTCACCGGAGGCGTAATACGCCGCGGACTGTTTACCGAAGAACCGCTGAAAAGCGGCGTCACGCTGACCATCACAGCACCGCAGGATGATATCTGCGGCTGTGCGCTGTTGGTTTACGCACTGCGCGACCTCGGTCTCGGGTTATATAATCTGGGCAGCGGCGGCGCTGTCGGACGCGGTTATATTAAGGTATCCCGCATTGCGATCGCGTGCGGGGACAAAACCGCCGATATGACATTCGGCGCGGACGGCTGCAAGCTGAACGACACGGACAATCTGGTTTCGGCCTGGCTGCATGCACTGGAGGAACGCACATGAAACGGATAGATAGCATAGAACAGGCTCTGCAACAGGCCGAAAAGCTGCAGTTCGTCATGGTGACCGAGCTGAGCCGTGTTGTTATTGGCAAAATGCCGATAGATATCAACTGGGATGAGCTGATAGAAGCACGGTTTTTCGATCACGATACCGAAATCCGCATTTTCCGGGAGAACGGCGAACTGAGGGCCCGCAGTGTGATTTTACAGGACGATATGCCGTACATCGAAAAGCAGTATAAGAAATTACAGGGCAATCTGGGCAGTGAAATCAGCGTGCGCGAATATTTGACGTTTGATGAGGACGGTCAGGCCGGTGTGAGCGCCGTCTGCCTGTACGATTGGAGGGAATAACGAATGGCGAAGGACGATAACTACTATCCGCCGAAAACATTGGAAAACACCGTTCGTGCACCATATAACTTCGTGCCGTTTACCGATCGTCAGCCGTTTATGCGGTATACCGATGTAAGCAAACTGCCTGCGCATGACGAACTTTGTGCAGACCTGCTCACCGGTGAGATTCATCTGACGCTTACCGCAGAAACGCCGGTTTTCGTGTCGGACGGACAGAAAAACGCGGATTTCTTCCGCGGCGCCAACGGAAACTATATGATTCCCGGCTCTACCATTCGCGGCATGGTAAGGGAGAATATGCAGATTCTTGGGGATGGTTTGGTTCTCAAGGATGAGGATTTGGAGGATTACCAGATTTATTACCGCGAAATTGCAGGAAAAGGTGCGCGCAAACCGCTGCGCAAATACTATCAGGATACGCTGGGTGTAAAGCCGGAAAAGGCCCGGAGCGGCAAGTCGATTTCCATACCGCACAATATCAACGCGGGTTATCTGGTGCGAGAAAACGGCTTATACCGGATCTATCCGCTGCCGAAAGAAACGCCGGTACTGCGTGTATCGCGTGAACTGACAGAAAAAGTATTCGGTAAAGAAAAATATGCCTGCACAGAAGCAGTCGCATATGAGTCGGACGGCAAAAATGTCACCGCACTGTATCAAGCGGAAAATGCACCGGCATACAAGGAACGCGGTATCCTGCTGTTTACCGGAAAACCGGTACAGAAAGAAAACCATTTGTATGTTTTTCCGCCGATCGACAGAGATCAGCACGGCATTGATATTTCGGAAGCTGACCGCTTGTCCTATCAGGCGGACTGTGAAGCGCGCAAAAATACGGCGAAAGCGTATCAGGAGTTCTGGAAGCTGCCGGAGGAGGGACAGAGTAAGCCGGTTTTCTATGTAAATTATGATGGGCACATTTATTTCGGCATGGCACGCTATCTGCGCATCGGTCATTCGCATTCCATTGCGGAAGGGCTGCCCGAGCGTTTTCGGAAAATGCAGAAGCGTATTACCTCGCAGAATGAGCTTCCACTGGACTATCCACATGCGGTTTTAGGGTTTACACATAATTTTAAGGACGAAAACAAAAAAAGCAGTAATACATCTTACCGTTCGCGCGTGTCCTTCGGCGATTTTGAAGCCATAAGCAGTGCCGTGTCTGCTGATGAGTATAAAACTGTTCTTGGTGAGCCAAAACCCAGCTTTTTCGAGGGATATGTGCAGGAAGGAAAGCACTATTCTTATGAGCCTAATGAGCCGAAAGACGCCTTCCAATTAAACGGTTTTAAGCAGTATTGGCTTAAAGATGTAGAATTCCCGCTGCCGCAAAGCGGCAATGAAAAGGTTTTGACTACCTTGCGTCCTATGAAGAAGGGAACTGCGTTCAGCGGTACAATTCGCTTCAAAAATCTTAAGGAGGACGAACTCGGTCTGCTGCTATGGTCGCTGCTGCTGAATGATGGCTGCTATCAGTCGATTGGCATGGGCAAGCCATACGGCTTCGGCCGTATGAGCGTCAAACTGGACAATCTGCGGCTGTTCGATTTCGCAGCACTCTATTCGGCTTCCGGATTCGAGAGCGCAGGAAGAACCGCAGAGTATAAGCCATTCATCCAGGCGTATAAACAGTTTATGAACGATAATAAATCGAAAACCGTACCGGAAATGGATGATAGACCTGAAATCAAGGACTTCTTCTATCTGAAAAAGACGATCCGAGAGGATACGGAAATGGTGGATTACCTGACGATCGACCAGAAGAAGGAACCGAAGCGGCTGCTGTTCAAGGAAATGTATTATCCGCTGCCGTCGGTTGCCGAACTGCGTGAGGAAGCCGAAAAGGATGCGCCGAAGTATGATTCTGCAGAGGATGCAACAGCTGCACTGCTCCTGAAATTTGGTGCAAAGACTAATTCGTCGAATACCGGAAAATCCTCGAAAAAGAAGAAAAAGTGAGGTCAGCATGGCGAAAAAAATTATTTTATTCCTCAGCTTGCTGAGCGAGGATGAATCCAAGCGGAAAACCCAGGACTATGCCTGCGCGGCCGGTGTACTTGGCATGGACGAGGCCCACAAGATCACCGGTACGCAGACCAACGAAGCGCCGGTCAAGGCCATGCTGCTGGCACATCCGGATGTCCGGTCGATCATCTGTATCGTAACGCCGCAGGCAAAGGAAAGCACGCTGGATTTTTTCAAAACGCATATTCTGGAGTTCGCACGAGAAAAGCAGATTAAATTACCGGACGATATCTTTAAGATTATTGATTTTCAGAATGACGAGGTGTTTACCGAAGGTCCGCTGCAGCGTGTTCTGAACGAGATCCAGCCGGGCGGCATGGGCAAAAACAGCATGGGTGATGAAATTCTGCTGGAAACGACCGGCGGGTGGCGCAACACGATGATGTATCTGCTGCTTCTCAGCCGCGTACTGACCTATAATCACAATCAGACGATCGGTGCAACCTATGCTGATTTTAACAACCAGCAGATCACCGATGTATCCGATCTGCTCCGCATGTTCGACCTGGTAGGCGGCATGCAGGAGATGAGTTCGTTCGGCAATGTGCGCACCCTGCGCAAGTATTTCGGCGCAGAGCCGCAGGACGAACGGATCGGCGAACTGCTCGATGCACTCGAAGCGCTTAACGAGGCGATCACGCTGTGCAGAACACGTCAAATCAACGACTGTATGGCACAGTTCAATCGGGCGCTGAAAGCAGTCGGCGAATGCAGTGATCCGCTGCTGCGTGTGCTCATTCCGGCTTTTCGCTACACATTTCGAGAACGGGAACTGACTACGGTAGGACTGATTCGATGGTGCCTGTCCGCAGATATGCTGCAGCAGGCAATAACGGTTTATACCGAACGCATTCCGGCGGAAATCTTCGGCAAGCGTGATATCCTCCGCATTGATGACGGCACACCGCTGCAGCCTTCAAGCGAATATGTCGATGCGGATGTATCGCAGTTTGTAAAAGGCTTTTTACGGTCCTCGCACTGTACGCAATATTTGAATAAATTCGGTTTGAGCGACTATTACCGTGCACAAAAGGACAAAAACGGCGATGCACACTATGTCGAGCAGATTGAAACCATTGTAGATATGGGAAAGATCCTGCCGTATTCTGGATATAAGCTAAATCCAGCCTATTCGACACCGCAGATGCAGACAATTGCACGGGATTATCTGTATATTAAGCAGCTTCGCAATATGACAAACCATGCTAATGATGAGGGTACCTCGGATATCGACCTGCTGATGGAGTATCTGGTAAAGTGCGGCTATCATCCGCTTGAAGAAGTCACAGCGGCTTATATCAGGCAAGTGATTGAAAATGCACTGAAGCACCTGGAGCCGCCACCGCGTGAAGCAAATACGAAGAAAAAGAAGGGTAAGAAATGAAAATATTCTTTAGTATGACACCGTTGCAGGCACCGGGATCGCTGCAGAAGTATGTATACCATGCGGTCGATAACCCAGTATTGCAGATGGATGAGGGAACTGCGTTTCCGATTATAACTGCACTTCACGCGTTTGCAAAGCCGCAGGAAGAAGTTCGTATTATCGCAATTCAGACAGATATCGAAAATTGCCGGGAAAATCTGAAAAAGTTTGAAAAAGAGGTAAAAGAGATGAGTGAAAAGATCGGTTTCACTTATCCGCGTGGTATTGAAGTGGTATCTGCTCCGGCAGATGCAGGTGTACGCAGCAATATCGAGGCCTTCCAGAGGTTAATCGAGATGGTGCATGACAACGATGAAATGTACGCCTGCATGACCTATGGCGTGAAGCCGCTGTCTCAGATTATGATAATGGCCATCCAGTATGCGTACCGCCTGCTGGATAACGCTTCGATCTCCTGCCTGGTATACGGACGTATCGACCGCAAAGATAGAGAAGTAAAGGGTGCGTATGTCAACGATATGACCGCGCTCATCCAACTGGACGAAATTACTCGTCTACTGGCAGCCAACAAGGTCAAGAATCCGCGCGCTGTTATCGAGCAGATCATCTCGGAAAGCTGAGGTGAGCATTGTGGCAAATCAGGTTAATTTAGATGAATTAGCAGTCAAGTGGAGCCAGATGTCAGGTGAAGATCCCAATAAACAGGGTCTGTATATTAAAATATGGGGCGAAGTATATAATGAGGATAGTGCGTTCTGGCAAGACCAGCCTATTGATGCAATCGGCAAGCTGCTCGAAAGATTTAATGTAGAAGAAGGCCAATTCACGCATTTTCTTCACAAAACAATGAAATATCTGCGGCTGGATGCACAGAAGAAACGTACCAAGAAAACAAACACTGAAGTATCCATTGATGACGAGGAGAGCAATGCAGAACCGCTGCGCGCTTGCGAATCAGAAGTAGGCTTGGCGATGGAACTGCAGGACAGCTTGCTTGAACTGGCAACAGTGATTCAGAATTTCGGTAAGAATCCGGCAGCACGTTCGGAAAACAAAGAGTGCAAAATGTGGTATGATCTGTTTTATACCGAAATGATAACGCGCGGTTCCAAAACGGAACCTAAATTGCTCCATTGTATCGAACGCGATATCTTTCAGGCGATGGAACTTCCCTATCTGGATTACTATATGAAGGCGGTTTGCCGAGGTGTGGAGAAAATATGTGATACACCGCTGAAAAGTGAGCGCGAAGTAATCGACAGCAGCTTTACAGCAAAAAGCGAACTGTCTGATGCAGAGCTGGAAATCAATGATAATGTATCGAAATCCGCCCTGCCTGCTGCCGTACCGCTCAGTTATTTAAAAAGAGCACGCGGCATTGTCAGCCGAAATTCCACGCACAGTAAGTATTATCGCAAGTATCAGGAAATGACAGGACAGTATAGACCATGATCACCCACTACCAAATCACCCTATTGCCGGAGCACGAAACGCGTATTTTTCCGGAATGGGGCTACCACCTGTATTCTTCGCTGCTGTCACTGACACCGCACGGCTTTGGCGAGCGTATGCACAGCAACGGCGTCACGCCGCTCAGCAGCTGTATCACTGTGCAGGACAAGCAGGTGATCTGGCATGTAAATCTCCTCGGCGCGGACAGCGAAGCCGTGCTGGCCCCGATCATTGAGCAGCAGGACCGCTACTGGCTGCGTCGAGAAAACCAATCACTGCATGTCAACACGATGCAGATTGAGCATATTGATTCGGCGGACACACTGCTGCAGCTGCCCGAGCACCGCACAATGAAGCTGCGGTTTCTCACGCCGACCACGTTCAAAAGTGATGGCAGCTATGTCAATCTGCCGTCCGTGCCGCTCATTATGCGAAATCTGCTGAACAAGTGGAACGGCTGTTTTGCGGAGGTCTGTCCGATCGAGGACGAGGACGGCGAAGGCATTCAGGCGATCGCAAACGGACTTCGCATTGCCGAGTACCGGCTGTCGAGCCGTGATTATCTGCTCAAAGGACAGTCCATTCCCGGATTCACCGGAGAGCTGACGCTTAAATGCCGTCTGGATGGGTTTCATCTTACGATGGCGAATCTGCTGCTGCACTTTGCACCATATGCGGGCGTCGGCATTAAAACGGCGCTCGGTATGGGCGGCGTAACATGTAAATAACAATAGCGGATAAAGTAAAAACCGATATGTCCAATTGGACATATCGGTTTTCTTTTTGTCCCCATAGGGGTATGAAATGTTTCGTTTTGCAATGGGTTCTGGCACAGAGGTTGCTAAGGAGTTGCTGTCCCCATAGGGGTATGAAATGTTTCACCGTTCACGAAAAAACAAGTGGATTATTTCTATGTTGCTGTCCCCATAGGGGTATGAAATGTTTCCATTCGACACCGGCGCGGACATGGACGGTTTTAACGTTGCTGTCCCCATAGGGGTATGAAATGTTTCGTGCTACCTATCAGTATGGTGATTACACTTACGCGGGGTTGCTGTCCCCATAGGGGTATGAAATGTTTCGCGAAATGTACGAGACAATGCCTCTCGCAATCGTGTTGCTGTCCCCATAGGGGTGTGAAATGTTTTCTCGCTGCGCAGGTGGACTACATCAGCATGATGACGTTGCTGTCCCCATAGAGGTATGAAATGTTTCGGCAAAACAGCATAAAAATAACGAAGTAATTCAGTTATTCAGCTGTTTTTTCTGTAACTTGTTATAATAATCACTGCAAAAATTTGATATTACAGCGCTATTACCGATAAAATTAGCCGTTTATTGCGGTGCAAACCTGCCCCAAACCATCTCTTGAATAATATTATATCACGCGGTTCGCACCAACGCAACCAAAGGACCCGAGGGCCATTCCTATTGCATACGCCGGAACAGCCCTCGGTTCTTCGTTCAACTAATCCTATTGGGTTATCGCCTGTTTGTCTTACGACTGCGCGTCCAGATACTCCACCTCGACAAAAAAGCTCTTGATCTCGCCGCTGGTGTCGGTGCTGAACCCGCTCTTTACCTTGCGAAAATCCTTACCGGCTACCATGCCGTCCACGACATTTCCTTCGTAGAAAGCGTTGTTCGCACCCCAGGAAATGAAGTCCTTCTCGGAGGAAACCGGCGTAAAGCCCGGGTCGTATGTGCTCGGCACGTCAACCGTGATGCGGGTCTCGCGGTTGCGGATACCCTGTTCAAACACCTCTGCCCACGCTTTGATTCGGTTCTGCTCCCAGCGGTGATTGAGGATCTCCACGCTGGTCGGCATCTCGAACAGCATGTAGTCTATGTGGGTATAGTCCTCAAAGCTGTAATCGTCCGCGTTCATGCGGTCGCAGGCGTACTTGATAGCCGCTTCCGAATAGTTCGGGCAGCTGTAGACGTAGTCCGCCGCTTCACCGGACTTGATTGCGCGCTGCAGCTCGAGGATGAGTTTCTCACCCTGTTCGGAGACCGCCTGCGAGTTCTCGTCCTGACGGCGCTGAATCTCCGCCTGAATGTCCTTGCGGAACACCGAGAAATACCACCGGTTGTCCTCGGTCTTCTGCGTTTTAGCCGTACCGCAGATGACGAAATCCTCACGGGTATTCAGTTGGGTCAGCTTTTCCCACGCCTTCTGCATCGGTCCGTACTCATACTTGTCAGCAGGAATATAGATCTTGCAGGAAACGTCATCGTTCGTCAGGGTTTCGGCGTTTCGCAGCGACTCGGCATCCTGATACGGCATCGCCGCCAGCTGCTGCTGCATCTGCGCAAGGATTTCATTGACCAGCGCGTTGTACTGCTCCTGTTCCTCCTGCTGCTTCTGCTCCTCGTCATTCAGAACGGTCGTGTTGTCGTACTTCGTGCTGGTGCACTTGCGGGACGCCGTCCACCCGGAATGATCGCGGGACATGAAGCTGTCGCTGCGCAGGAAGTAGTCGTACCGGACATAACCCTTGCGGTCAGGCGTCGGGTCGTCCCAAGTGGTATCCACATGGTACCACTCACCGTCGATCTGCACGATATCCCACGCATGGTTGCTGTTGCGGACGTATTCGACCGGAATCCCCGCTTCTTCGAGCAGCATTTTATACGCATAGGCGTATCCGGCGCAGACCGAGGTATGCTCGAGGATAGCGCCGTACGCGGTGTACGAAATGTGCGGCATATTGCCGGAGTACAGGCGCATATCATACTCGTTGTTCAGCACCAGATAATCATGCAGCGCCTTCGCCTTGTCGTAGTCGCTCATATCGTCGGTGACAGCTTCGCCTACGATGATCTTGACCGCGCTGCGCAGATTCTTGTACTGTTCTCGCTTGATATTAACGTCTGCACCGTTCAGATACTCGTACCCGATCGTCAAGCGAGCAACCTCGTTATTGGTCTTGCGCGTGGTGTCAAAGGAGAAATGCCGATACGGACCATCCGGGTCGAACACATAGGCGTCGTCGATCGCTTGGTTGCACACCTTGTAGAAGGTATTCCAATCGACATGGTACTGCCGCAGGTCCACTTCCGTTGTGTAGCTGACGATTGCTTGATAGATGGCGTTGTACGCACCTTCCGCATCGGTGACGCACGGTGTCTCATGCGGCTCCCGCGTGTCCTCCGTCTTGTCTGATTCGACGATCTCCGGCTTGGTCTCTTCCTTCTTCTCGTCGAGCTTCGTCAGGTCGCTGACCGGCTTTTCCGTCACTTGAGGTGTCGGTTCCGGCGCAGGTTCCGGTTTTGTCGTCTGCGTGGAACCGTTTTTACTGCGGTACAGGAAGGTCGCTATCTCGGCACGGGTACACCCCTTATCCGGCGAGAAAGCGGACGCAGACGTACCTGTTGTTATGCCGCTGGCTGCAGCCCAGGAAACAGCGTTCGCGTAATACGCGCTGCTGCTCACATCCGCAAATCTGGCCATACTTTGCGGATTCGGACTGCCGACGGCTCTATGCAGGAACGTGGCGACCTGAGCGCGTGTTACCTGTTTGTACGGCGAAAATTCAGTTGCCGAGGTGCCGGATGTGACGCCGTTCTGCACGGCCCACAGCACCGCCTGATAGAAATAATCCTCCGGCGCTACATCTGTGAACGGATTGTTCCCGCTGACCGCAGGCGAGCCGTTTGCCCGCCACAGGAACGTGACCGTCTGTGCACGCGAGCACAGCTTGTCCGGCGAAAAGTGTTCCTTGTCCGAGCCCGATGTAATGCCTTCGGAGGCCGCCCAATCCACCGCCGTTTTGTAATAAGCATTCGGTGAAACATCCGAGAACGCTTGCGCACTGACGGCGGACAGTGATGCGATGCACAAAGCCGCCGCGATACAGCTCCGTACTTTGAAAAAACGTTTTGCCATGAAAAATTCCTCCTTCTATGGCACTCTGGTGTGGATAATCTTCTGTCTCTATGAAAGGAGTAAAGAAATGCCGCCATCCCTTGACGGCATTTGCAGTATACCGCAAAAGTACCGTTCTGTTCTTTCAAAAACGATAGAAAACACGGGTACAAAAGCTGATTTCTCGGCTGCGGTTCCCTTGCGCATCAAGGCAAATGTGCTATAATTAAAATTGGTTTTTTGTAACATTTCAGGCAGGTGCGATTTCTATGGAAATTGAAAATTATCCTGCTGCATATATGATAAACTGGAAACAACACAAAAAGGGATTGGCAGGGAGAACGATGGCGAAAAAACAACAGCAGAGCATCGAACTGGATTATGAACAGAAACGCATGGCCAACCTGTTCGGCAAAAACCTGACCGAAGCCGATGGTGTGCGCCGGTTTCTGGCCGAAGGCTGCCGAGCGGCGAATAAAGACGACGGTGTATCCGATGCGGAGTTCTGGAGAGGACTTTTTCTGGAAAGTAAAGTAAAAGGTAAATATGGCAAGAATCTTTTAGGGAAAAACAAGTATGACGGCGATCCGAACAAAGTACCGTCCGACCCATATTCCTCTATTGATTACCAGTGTACATTAAAATATCTGGCTCACGGTCATGAACGTGTATTCGATAAGAAAAAACCGGACGAGCACCCGATAGACAGCGAAAATTTCTTTCGCTACTTCAATTTGATGGATAACACAGAGAGTTATACCTCAAACTTGAAAACAGCGATTCACCTGCGAAACAAGTACTCGCACGACACGATCGAGGGCATTCAAAACATCACAGCAGACAGCTTAAAGCAGGATATTCAGCTGCTGCAGCGCATTACGGTACCGCTGTGCAAAAAAGAGGATTTTCCGTTTGCGGACGAAATTCGCGCGTACTGGAAACGCATCGAAGAAGAGTACCACCGGAAATTCAGTGCGCCGCCGATCGACCTTGACGACGCTGCCTGTGTGGTATTCCGTACGGACGAACTGACGTTGGAGCAGATCGCCGCTGTCAAGGACGTGATCCGAAACTACAACATCAACGAAAAGGACGGAAAAATTTACGAATATCCGGACCGCACAAAGCTGGAAGAACTGTTGTCCTATTCGATGCTCCGTCCGCGCGGCAGCGAGGAAGAACGCAGGCAGCTTGCCGAGCAGACCGAAAAACGATCGAAAAAGCGCCGTGAGACCACGGAAAAACTCGAGAAGCTCGATGAGACCGGCGATACCTCGGAGTTCGCCGAGAACAAACCGGATGAACTGCGTCTGCCGGAGGAGGTCAGCGCGGCTCTCCGTCCCGAGCGCCGTATGTTCAAGCTGGAACAGCAGCTACAGGCCGTCCTGCAGAATTTTGTGCTCACAGCAGATGAAACGCTGTTCGAGTCCGCAGTCGGCCGCCGTTATATCTCCGCAACGCTGCTGCCGCTGCTCGCAAAGGAGAAAAAGCAGCTCTGGCTGGATTCGTCCGTTATCGGCACGATGTTCTCCAAATTCCGCAGCAGCCGTCCGTCCGACACCGAAGCATTCGACGAGGAACGGCGCCGCGCGCTGGAAAAGCTGCATAAGAGCGAAAAGAACGCGATCAAGGCTCTGCGAGCACTCAACGAACACGGTCTCATCCGTGTGGTGTACAGCCCGACCACCAGCCGCAGCAGCAGTGACAATCTGCGTGCCGCCGCTCTCCAGAACCCGACTACGCGCTTCTGGCTTCTGACCATGGACAAGTCCATGTCAGAAGCCGCTGCCGCGCTGCCCTGCCGCAACCTCGTCACGTCCAAGCCGATGGACGAAGCCGAACTGCTGTTATTCGGTGCAACCTGTCCGATACTCTCCGAGATGAGAGACCCAAAATCCACACCGGCTCCCGCACCTGCACCGGTTCCCACAGAGCCGAAGGCGCCGCACAGCACAACCGGCACCGTGCTCAACGCCGCATGGCCGGACGGACACTATTCCGAAATTCGCTTACTGTCCAAGATCGGTGAAGGCGGTGAAGGCCAAATCTTCAATACCAATTCGCCGGAACATCTGGCGGCCAAAATCTACACCGGAAAGCGAATGAACACTGAGCGTAAGAACAAGCTGGACTACATGGTGCAGCATGATCCGCATATTCACGGTCTTTGCTGGCCGTGCGCGATGCTGTACACGAAGGATGAAATCCCGGTCGGTTTTCTCATGCCGAGTGCCGCCGGTGTCGAACTGGCGCTGACCGTGTTCCATCCCGGCCGTGGGCAGCGCCGCATCATCGAGCGCGGCTGGACGCGCAAAAGTCTGGCACAGATTGCTGCCAATATTGCGTCCATCTTTGCGCAGATGCACAGCCACGATATTTTAATGGGCGATATCAATCCGCGCAACTTTATGGTCGCGCAGGACTGCAGTGTCAGCTTTGTAGACTGCGACAGCTACCAGGTCGGCGCTTTCGGCTGTCCAGTCGGCACGGTGCGCTACACGCCGCCGGAACGCCATCGAGAGATGAAACGCCTCGGCAGAGTGGACTTTGGCTTTACCCGCACCATTCAGGATGAGCAGTATTCCCTCGCGGTACTGCTGTTCGAGATCCTCACGCTTGGCCGTGCTCCCTACGAGAGCCGCAACAACAACAATCAGGATGTAGTCGATGCTATTATTGCCGGTACATTTCCGTATCCCTACCGTTCGGACGATGAGGACCAGCCTGCCAACAGCAAACTCAACCCGCCTGTCGGCTTTTCGCGCTACATCTGGAGCCACACCACACGCCGTGTCAAAACGCCGTTCTACAACACGTTCACCAACAAAAAACGTTCAACCGCTGCCGAGTGGGCCGAGACCATGACCGAGTATGTCCGCCAGATCGAGCTTGGGCACAGCACGGACGAACTGATTCCGAACTCGTACAAGGATATTTCCGATGTGTCCGAGGACGGCACCGAAATGGTCGATCTGGTCTGCGAGGACTGCGGAAAACCATTCAATCTGGGCAAGGATGTATATGAACGCCGTCAGGCGAACCGTGAGCCCATGCTCTGTCTGTTCTGCTGGGATATTCAGCAGAATCTGAACCACCAGACTTACCGCGTTACCTGCTCGGAATGCGGCAAGGAATTTGCCACAACCGCCGGTAAAGTCCTGAGCCTTCAACGCAAGAACAAAGACATTCTGTGCCCGGACTGCCTGAGCGCCAAACACTGTGACGACTGCGGCGCTTTCATCTACAACCGCAGCGTGGCTCAGATCCGCGAGATGCGGATGAAAGGAAAATCCGTCTGGTGCTCCAGCTGCCTTGCCAAGCATTTGGGAACCCGATAACCTCCGTGCACGAAAGGAGAAACCACTATGGCTTCCAGTAAAAAACCCAAATATCCGGTAGAGACACCGGAGGAAAGCAAGATCAGCCTTACAGAACTGGCCAACAATCCGGAATCGCGCACACCGATCATCGTATGCGTGGACTGCTCGTATTCCATGCTGCAGAACGGTCGTCTGCACAAGATGATGGAGGGTCTCGAACGCTTTCGCCGGGAACTGGAGAACGATCCGATCGCGGCGGATTCGGTTGAACTGTGCATTGTCAGCTACGGCGGAACCTCGGCCCGTGTAGAATGCGATTTTGAGTCGCCTGATCGGCTCAAAATTCCGGAACTGCACGCCGACGGTGAAACGCCGCTTGCCGACGCCGTGTTCACCGCACATACCATTCTGCAGCGGCGTCTCGAGCGGTACAACAAGGTCGGTGTCAGCCATTACCGTCCATGGCTCGTCCTGATCGGAGACGGCGACGAAAGCCAGTCCATGCGTGATCTGGACAAGGCCGCCAGGCTGCTCAAGACCGAAAGTGACGAAAAGCACCTCAGCGTGCTGTGCGTGTCGGTCGGCGATGCGGATAAGGCGGAGTATACGTCGCTCGGCAAACTGTCGCCGGACGGTCAGGTGCAGTATCTGAACGACCTGCGCTTTATGGACTTTTTCGGCTGGCTGAGCCGCAGTATCCAAAAGACCAGCCGATCGCTCAGCGGCGAGGAAGTCAAGTACGATCCTACCGCTGAATGGGGTGAAGTAAAGACCGTTTACAAGAGGTGAACCGTATGGAATTCAAGATCAGTTTAGCAAGGGTGACCGGCTCGGACCATAGTCTGCATAACATCCCCTGTCAGGACAAAACAGCGGTATTCGCCGGTGATGATTACACCACGGCTGCACTTGCAGACGGCGCCGGAAGCCGTCCGTACAGCCACATCGGTGCAGAGCTGGCAACCGTTGCGGTTGCAAGCAAGCTGAACGTACGCTTTGAAGATTTTTGGGAATACGAACCGCACATGGTCGCAACCGGTGCATGGGTCGAAGCCACCAATGCCATGCTGAACAAACCCTATTCGCTTTACGATCAGGCGTGCACGCTGCTGTTTGTTGCCATCGCTGAGGACGGCCGCTATATCTCCGGTCACATCGGAGACGGTGTGCAGATTCTTGTAGAGCCGAATGGCGAAATGCGCACATTCAGTCCGCCGGAAAACGGCGAATACGAAAACGAAACCTGGTTCATCACCGGCGACGATGCGGTCGAGCATCTGCGAATTCAGAAGGGCACGCTCCAAGCCGGCAGCACCCTGCTCATGATGAGCGACGGCACGGCGAAAAGCCTGTATCAGACTTCGACCGGCGAGCCTGCTCCGGCCTGCCGGACCATTGCACGCTGGCTGAAAGAGAAGGAAGAGGACGAGGTCAGCTTTCTGCTGGAAAAGAACATGAACGAAGTGTTCTGGTCCCGCACCTCGGATGATATGAGCCTGATCGTCATTCGGGTGCAGGAAAAGCAGGAGGGCCACACGGATCCCAATCTGCTCAAACTCTGAGAGAAACGAAAAAAGGATGGGTTATGGGTAAAAACATCACAGGACGGCGGCAGTACGAGAGCATTCGCAGCCTGCTCAGTCATATCTACTTATACGGCTTTTTCTCCCGCGAGGATTTTGAAGCGGCGAATATCATCAAGGTCAAATCCTACGATCAGGAATTGCGGCTGATCTACGATATCTTTCCGAAGGATGAGCAGAATGCACTTGTCCGCGGCGGACACAAGTACCCGCGGATGGAACGGCTGTATACCGAGAGCGGAAAATACGGTCTGTCCGGCAGCTACTCGCTGTACACGATGGACGAGCAAAAGGAACTGCCGCTGACGCTCTCCATGCTGAATGGTCTGGCGCAGAAGCCAGCTACCGCACCTGAACTGTGCAGCCGACTCGAAAAAGAGGGTAAAAGCGATGCCGACGGCACTTCGCTGTATAACTGGGTGCTGCGCCACCTGAAAGACCTGGCGAGCGCCGGTTATCTGTGTAAAAACGGCAGCCGGTTTGCCGTCTCGCCGGACATTCTCGGCATTCTGTCCGAAGATGAGCTGATGCAGTTCGAGCATTTCGTCACCTTTGCTTCGGGTGTCGGCTATCCTCGCGCAACCGGATATTTTATCTGCGAACAGGTGGCACACGAGCGCTATCGCCGTGGCGATACGCATGAGCATCCGTCTCCTTTCCTGCTGCGCCATAACACAAACGCCAATATCCTGGACGAGGATCTGGTCTATCAGCTGCTGGATATCATCGCGCAGCACGCCGAAGCGGAAGTCAAATGGGACAAGCTGAAAACCGAAAAGGCCGTGCAGGGACGTGTCAAGCCGGCGGCAGAAACCGTAACGCTGCTGCCGGTGGCCGTTCGCATCGACACCCGGCTGGGCCGCTGGTATTTGCTCGGTATGCGCGGTGAAATGCCGACGATGGTGCGGCTCGGCAGCATCCATGCGGTGAAAAAGGGTAAACCGGTATCCGAGGAGGTCTGGGAACACGCGGTGCAGACGGTTGCCGACACCTTCACGCACACCGGCTGCTCGGGCCGCATCACCTACGGAGATACAACCGAGGTTCGTGCCGAACTGCATTTCGACAGCGCGCCCGGTATGCGCACCCAGTTCGAACGCGAGATACGGCAGGGACAGATCATCGAACAGGACGGGCAGGAATACTACTGCGCTTATGTCAACGATCCGGGTGAACTGGTGCCGTTTTTGCGCTCCTTTGCGCCGTGGCTGCGCATTCTGCCCGGAGAACACGATCTGGACAGCCGGATCTCGTCCCATCTGACACAAATGCTCGAAAATCTGGAGAGAAATATGCCGTGAATTTGTTTCATAAATACTATAATCGCGCCTTTCTTCTCGCGCTGGAGCTGCTCGCGCGGCTGCAAGGCGGTCAAACGATTTCCGTCCGCGAAGCCTTTGAACTGGCGAGAAAAAAAGGGCTTACCGAAGCAGATTCGGTCATAAAACCGCTGCTCGATTACGAAATTGTCCAACGCGCGGACAATCGCTATTATCTGAACCTTAACTACCGAAAACTGCGCCTGCCGATGCAGCAGACTGAAAAGCAGTGGCTCTCGTACATGCTGGCCATGCCGGAGGCGCGGCTGCTGCTCGAGGAAAACCTGTACGACCGCCTGTCGGAGTTCTGCGGCGGCAGCGATTCGTTTGACGCAATACAGCGTTATGCACCGCATGCAGCGCCATGCGGCCTGCAGGAGCAGGAGAAAATTCGGACGCTGCTCCGCGCGATACGTGGTCGGCAGAACATCCGCTACCGATTCCGCACCCGGGATGACAAAACGCCGCAGACCGCCTCCGCTCTGCCATGGAAGCTGGAATACAGCGCGTTTGACCGCCGTTGGTGGCTGATCCTCTATTCTGAGGAGCAGGACCGCACGATCAAAGCCAAGTTAGAGAACATCCTCGAACCGGAACCGATGCAGACGAGCGATGTGCCGGAAGAGAAGATCGAACAGGCGATGGAACGCCTGCTCATACCCGAACCGGTGCGGCTGGCCGTCAAACCGGAAAAGGGAGCCGTCGAACGCTGTTTTCTCGTGTTCGAGAACCAGCAGTTCGAGGAAACGCGGCAGACCTCGCACGATATGGTGCAGCTGTCCTTCCGGTGGTACCGGTTTGACGCGCATGAGATCGTTCGGCGGCTGCTGTATCTCGGCCCAATGGTGCAGCTGCAAGGACCAAAGGTGCTGCAGGAGGAGCTTGCGGCGGTACTCCGAAAAGCACTGTCTGAAAATACAGAAACAAGGGGGAACATCCAATGAACAGAGAAGATCGTTTTTATGATCTGATGGAAGAAAACACCGATGACGCCGGCATTCAATATGAGATCGGCCTGTGTTATCTGAACGGCGACGGCACGGAGAAGGACACCGCCGAAGCCGAAAAGTGGCTGACACGAGCCGCAAATCAGGGACACGAGCAGGCGAAAGCGCTGCTCGAAAGCGGCAATCATGGCACGCCGGAGGAACCTGCGGAGACCGACATCCTCGAACTGTGTATGAAAGCCGAGGATGGAGACAAGGACGCGCAGTACGCGGCAGCGCGGTACTTCATGGCGCACGGTATGGCGCAGACCGAAGCAGACCGCTATCTGAAAGCTGCGGCTGACCAGGGCAACGGGCAGGCGTGCGACGAACTCGGCGAAAGCCTGCTGCAGCAGTCGATGAACTGTGCAAACCAGAATGATCGGTTCGAGAAGGAAAAACAGGCAGTCCGCTATTTCAAAAATGCGCTTGACTGCGGTATTCCGCATGCGGCAGAACGGCTGGCCGACTGCTATCTGAACGCACGCGGTACGCTGCAGAACGACCCGGAACAGGCCGAGGCGTATTTTGTCAAGGCCGCCGAGCTGTACGCACAGCAGGGAAAGCCGATGGCGCTGGTCGAGCTGGCCGAGCGTTACGCGGTCGGCAACGGCGTGCCGGAAAGCTACGGTAAGGCACTCAGCTACGTCAAGCGCGCGCAAAACGCCGGTGTGTCCGATGCGATGGAGCAGTTCAGCAGCGATGTAGAGAACTATCGCGCAGCGAAGCAGCGTGACGCCGAGGAGAAGGAGCGGCAGAGGCAGGAAGCCGAAGCCGTCAAGCAGCGCGAGGCCGAGGAAAAAGAACAGCAACGTCAGGCGGCCAAAGCCCAAAATCAAAAGCGTTATGATGAGATTCAGCAGGAATTGCAGGAATGGGAAAACAAACTGCAAGAGCTGCGAGTAACACGCGCGCAATCGCAAAAGTTTGAACGCGAAAATGTGCATAAATGGCTAACCATGCCGCATGATATCAGCACACCGCCGGGAAAGGCTCAGAGAACCCTTTTGGTCATCGGTGCAGTAGTTTCAGCAATAAGTATGCTGGGGCTTGTGCTGCTATCCTTCCAGTCTGGCAACGGCACCAACGCGGTTATAATCAGCCTGTGCGAGATTCTCAGCGGTATATTTATGTTTAAGTTTTGGCGTGAAGGAAGCATCCGCCGCTATATTTCGGAATTTATCTTCCTGTTTATGACGCTGATGTTCTGGGGCGTATTGCTTCCGCAGGATCCGGACGCAGATAATGTAGGTATGATGATGCTTGCATGGGCATTTGTTATTCTTCTGGCCATGCTGTGGAACATCTTCCAGACGGTGCAGAAGATCCGGAATCTCAAAAATCATTCGGCGAATGTTGACCGTAACAACCAGCTAAAACAACTGCTGAACACGCAGATCAAGGAAGCACAAGAAAGGATTTCCGCGCTGCAGCAGGAGATGCAGACCATATTGAACGACCTGTAATAACAGAAAAACAGCCTGACCATAAGGTCAGGCTGTTTATTTTACGAAAAGATATGTAATACCTGGCTTCCTGCATACCAAATTAACGCTACAACAATAAACAGCAGTATACAGCCGCAGGAAGATTCGTCTTTATCTTTTGAACCTATCAGGGAGAAAATACCACCAAAGATAAACATCAGCACTTTGCAGATGCCGCCAGCGATCTGACCCAAAATCTCCAACACGCGGTCCAGATAATGATAGAACGTATCTCTTATTTGCTGCTTTTGGCGTTCGCTATGTAATTTCTTTGCAGCAGCGTCAATTTCCTCCTGCCGCTGTTTGGTCTCCTCCTCCCGGCGCTTCCTCTGCTCGGCTTCGGCAGCTGCCTGCTGTTTCTGTTCCTCCGCCGCGATAGCCTCCTGGTGCCGCCGCTGCTCGGCGGCCAGCTGCGCCTGCTGTCGCTGCCATTCGGCGTGCGTTTCTGCCTGCCGCCGCTCCTGTTCTGCGCGTTCCTTCTTCTTCTGCTCGTACTGTGCGAGCCTTTCGTCAAATTGCGCACGCGCGTCCGTCATACCGGCTTGCTCGGCCTTTCGCACCCAGCTGAACGCCTTACCCAGACTTTTGTCAATATCTTCTCCTTCGGCATACCGGAGTGCTAACTGAAGCATCTGTTCCGCCGCCTGCTCTGGCGTGGAAAACCGAACCGCGCGTTCAAAATTCTTTTCCGCCTGTTCGCGGTCGTGCGCTACGCCGAGTCCGTACAGGTAGCACTGCGCCAACATCTCCGCTGCCGGTGCACAGCTGCAGTCCACCGCGTTTTTAAGCAGCGTTACGGCTTCCTGATAAGTCGGCTGTTCCTCGTGTACAGCACATCCATAATCGAGCGTATCCGGCAGCATGGTTCTGGCCAGCTGGTAGCACGCCATCGCATGACCCTGCTCGGCCGCCATACGCAGGTAACGCTGTGCTTCGGAGCGATTATTCTCCAGAAACTGCATTGCCGCTGCATACTGCGCATCCGCATCTCCCTTTTCGGCGCGCAGACACAGTTCCGGCAGGCTAACATTCTCGGTATTCGGAGATTGATCGGCAATACTGTCCTTCCCCAGCATCTCCGCTGCCGCTGCATGCCCCAGTTCGGAAGCACGGCGGAAATACGTTTCTGCTTTCTGGGTATCCTTATCGGTTCCGTCGCCGTTTAAATAGCACAGACCGATCTGATACTGCGCTTCCGCATCGTTTTCATCGGCCTCTAACAGGTCGTAAAAGCGTTCTTCTCTGTTTTCGTCCATGTCGTTCCCCCGTGATGTACTGTATTGTACGGTATTGTCCTTAGTATACCATATTTTCCGAAAAAATGGAACACAGCCATAGACCCAGCTGTCAGCGGTCCATGGCTGTGTTTTCTATTGTTTTTGAAATCTCCGATGGATATCCCGATGCTATACTATGTACATCAGCTGAAAACAAAACAACTTTTAAGGAGCGATTATTATGTATTTCATTGATCTTTTCAAACGAATCCTGCGGAAATCCAACATTTCTCTGATCATTTACCTCATCCTGAACGTCCTCATCATCAGCGGCTGCTCCGCGCTCGTGTTCTACTCCAGCAATGTTCCTGTGCCGGTCGGACTGCTCATCGGCGCCGTCCTTTATGCGCTGTCCCTTGCGGTTGCGCTTTCGCCGTTCGGCGAGTGGCTGCTGCGTCTGCAGACCGGCTGCAAAAAAATCTGCCGAACCGATTACCTCAACTACATCATGCCGCTGTTTCGTGAAGTACACGAGCGTGCACGCGAGCTTGACCCGTCCGTTCCCGCAGACGTGCAGCTGTTCATGAACGACGACAAGTCCGCCAACGCCTTTGCCACCGGCCGCAAAACCATCTGCATCACCGAAGGACTGCTGCACATGCCGCCGGAGCAGATCAAGGCTGCACTCGCTCACGAGTTCGGCCACATCGCCCACAAGGACACCGACCTCATCCTGTTCGTCACCATCGGCAACATGATCATCACCACCGTTCTCCTGCTCCTTCGTTTGTTCATCAACTTCATTCACTGGGGTGCCGATCTGGCGGCGCTGCTGGTCGGCGGACGAGACGGCGTATTCGCACTCGTGATGAACTCGATCTGCCACGCGATGATGATCCTGTTCGTCGGCTTCTGCAGCTGGGTGTGGAGCGGCGTCGGCACCACCCTCGTCATGCACTCGAGCCGTTCCGCCGAGTACGAAGCGGACGAGTTCGCGTTCCATCTTGGCTTCGGTGACGCACTCTGCGCACTGCTTGACCGCATCGGTGACGAACGCGAGACCGGCCTGTTCGCAAGACTCGCCAGCAGCCATCCGGATAAGAACAGCCGCATTGCTCACCTGCAGCAGTTGGGCGCATATACCACGGTGCCGTTCGGCAACTGAGCGGACACTGATTTGAAAGGAGAATTATCATGTTGTATACCGTAGAAAAGAAATTTGCCGAGCACCTCGAAGAGACCGTTAAGAAGTATCTCATCTTCATCGACACCTGCAGTTTAATGAATGAAAACGCCGATCAGTTCTGGGGCAACATCATTCCCCTTCTCCTGCGCGAGAACAAGCAGATCATCGTGCCGCTGCAGGTCTGCCGCGAGGTGGAAAAGCACGCGAAAGCGCCCGAACACGTCGATCCGCGCCGCAGTCAGCTGGCCTGCAAAGCGCTCAGCACCATTGACCGCCTGCAGAAAGCCAACCTCATCACCATCTACGGCGATGACAACGACCGCCTGTTCGCGGACAACGTGTTCCAGACCGTCTTTACCCGGTTCCGTCTGCGCTACGATCTGCTGCTCATCACGCAGGATCACAATCTTGCAGCCGATATTATGAACATCCGCAGCAGCAAGGCGGTAAACGGCGTGCGCAGCATCCGCGTTGAGCGCATCACCGAGAACGGCTGTCTCGGCATCTTCGGCAGACCCAAACGCCGTGAAACACCGGTAAGCAAGTCGGAGACTGCCGCCGTTCGCCGTCCGGCTGCCGTGCCGCCGGATGACTGCTTCCGGCTGGCCGACAAGGTGAAATCCTACGCCTGCAACTGGATGGTTTCGTCCGTTCCATCCGAAGGCGCGACTGTAACCGCGCTGTACGACAGCAACCGTAAGAACATTCAGCTGTGCCGCAAGATCACCGCTGGCGGTGAAGGCACGATCTACCAGACCAACATTCCCGGCATGGTCGCCAAGATCTACAAAAAGGAAAAGCTGAACCGCACCCGGCACGAAAAGCTGTGCCTGCTGGCGCGCAAGAACCTCAGCTGCGACGGCGTTTGCTTTCCGCTGGCGCTGCTGTACGACAAAGAATACAACTTTGTCGGCTATCTGATGCGGCAGGCGCACGGACGCGAACTGCAAAAGTGCGTATTTCAGCCGCAGCTGCTCAAAAAATATTTCCCAAGCTGGACCAAGCAGGACACGGTGACGCTGTGCATCACCATCCTGAAAAAACTGAAGTACCTGCACGACCGCAACGTTATCCTCGGCGATATCAACCCGAACAATATTTTGGTTGTCTCCCCGACCGAGGTGTACTTTGTTGATACCGACAGCTACCAGATCGAAGGCTTTCCGTGTCCAGTCGGCACCATCAACTTCACCGCACCGGAGATCCAGCGCAAGGACTTCTCGACCTTCCTGCGCACCATCGGCAACGAGCGTTTCGCTGTTGCAACGCTGCTGTTCATGATCATGCTGCCCGGCAAGCCGCCGTACTCCCTGCAGGGCGGCGAAAACCAGGTTGAGAACATCTTAAACGGTGATTTCGCCTATGCCTCCGGCGAACGCTGCTCCGGCAAGGCTCCCGAAGGGATGTGGCGCTTCTGCTGGAGCCACCTGCCGCGCTACCTCAAGAACGACTTCTATGAGACCTTCCGCAAGGGCGGTCTGCACAGCACCGAGCAGACCCGTTTCAGCACGGATGTGTGGCTGCGCAAGTTCGAGTATTACCTCGACCTGCTGCAGAGCGGCAAGCTGTGCGAGCACGACAGCATGTCGATGGAGCTGTTCCCGACCCGGCTGAAAAAGAACCCGCACGTTGCGTACATCAAGTGCCGCATCTGCGGCAATGAAGTGCCGGCTGACAAGGCGATGGAGGGCATCTGCGGTGACTGTCTGAACAAGGGCGAGACCTATCACTGTGCCGAGTGCGGGCAGGAGATGGTGTACAAAAACTACCACAAGTACATCAAAAAGGCGCCGAGACGGACCGTGTGCCCGGACTGCTACCACAAGAAGAACGCCGTCTACACGACACTGCTCTGCGCGGACTGCGGAAAGCCGTTCTCCATCACCTACGGCGAAAAGGAATCCTACGACAAGAAGGATTTTCATCTGCCGCGCCGCTGCAAGGTCTGCCGGACACGCCGAAGCGGCTCTATTTTCAGCGATATTCCCTATCAGATGCCGCGTGAAGAGAAACCGCAGACCGATGAGCCGATCAAATCCGACCGCTCCTCCTTCCTCTCCGTACTGGAGAAGTGGTTCCGTATGTAACCTGTTCCCTGAAACCAATTCAATTCGCTAAAGGAGTGTTTTCTATGTATACTACCGAAAAATATCTGTTTGATTGCAAAAACCTGGTCAGCAACCCGTCTGCCCGCGTTCCGGTGTGCCTGTGTCTGGATGTCAGCGGCTCGATGGACGGCCTGCCCATTCAGGAACTGAACGAAGGTGTTCACCAGTTCTATCAGGCCATCAAGGAGGACGAGACCGCGCTGTACGCCGCTGATATCTGCGTTATCACCTTCGGCGGCACGGAGCCGGTCTGCCTGCGGGATTTCTCCGGCCTCGACCAGCAGCCGGAGGTACCGATGCTCTCAGCCGGCGGCATGACGCCCATGGGCGAGGCTATCAACCTGGGGCTTGACCTGCTCGAACGCCGCAAGGAGCAGTTCCGTAGTGTCGGCGTGGACTACTTTCAGCCGTGGTTCGTGCTGATGAGCGACGGTGCACCGAACGGTGCTGCCGACCAGCTGGCACGCGCCAAACAGCGTATGGACAGCCTTGCAAGAGACAAAAAGCTATCCGTTTTTCCAATCGGCATCGGCGCCCATGCCGATATGAAGGCGCTGGCCGAATTTTCACCGATGCGTTCGCCGCTCAAGCTGAAAGGACTGAAATTCCGCGAGTTCTTCGAGTGGCTCAGCCAGAGTGTTTCCACCACATCCCAGTCCATCGCCGGTGAGAGCATTTCCCTCGACTTTGAAGGTATCAAGGGCTGGGCCGAGCTGTAACAGAAAGGAGCGATCACATGTGGAGATCGGTATGCTGTGCCGCACAAGGCAGCGGACACCGGAAAAGCGGTGTGCCCTGTCAGGATAAGACCTTCCGGTTGGACAAAAACGGCGTGCATATCATTGTGCTGTCGGACGGCGCCGGTTCGGCTCGGCTGTCGCATTTCGGCGCGGAACGGGTGGTCCGAGCCGCCGCCGAACTGGCCGCGGACCGGTTTGCTCAGTATCAGGAATGTGAGGATGCCGAGGCTGTTCGGCAGGAGATGCTCTCCGTCCTGCGGCATGAGCTGACCGAAGAAGCCGAAAAACATCGCTGCAATATACACGATTTGGCATGCACGCTGCTGTTGGCGGCGGTCAGCGAAAACCGGTTTCTGCTCGCGCATATCGGGGATGGCGTGATCGGGTATCTGGATGGCGATACACTCAAAGTAGCGTCCGTGCCGGACAACGGCGAGTTTGCGAATGAGACCACCTTTGTCACCTCGGACAAGGCCGCCGAGACCATGCGGCTGTTCAAGGGCGAACTGCGGGACAAAGCCGCATTCGTGCTGATGAGCGACGGCACCGAGCACAGCCTGTATCACAAACCGAGCCGCGCGCTCGCGGATATCCTGACCGATGTGATACAGCGCGCGTGTCTCATCCGCGCCGATGTGCTACAGCGGCAGCTTGCCGACACGTTCGCTTCCGTGGTCTGTCCGCGCACACAGGATGATTGCAGTATTGCCATTCTCGCACGTCCGGGAAAGGCGCTGCGCATCGTCGACCAGCTTAGTGTCGAGGAACGCCGACGGTTGTATCATATCCAGCGCGCAAGGGCACATACGGCGCGCAGGATCAGGCGGTATGATGCGATGCTCGTGTTGCTCGAGCAGCCGCATAGCCTGCGGCAGATCGCGGTGAAGATTCATCTGAACCCGCGCTATACCAAGCAGCGGCTTGGGCAGCTCGAGCAGCTTGGGCTTATTGAACAGACGAACGGCTGGTATCAAAAAGCGTGATAGAAAGCAAAAAAGCATGCTATATGCATGCTTTTTTGTTTTTGTTGCTGTCCCCCGCAGGGGCTCGAGTTGTTACTATTTATTGTTATTATAACACGAGGTTCGCACCAACTCAACCGCTGCTGCACATCCTCTGCCGCACGGCAGTGAAACCTTAAAAATGTGATTTATATGCAATAACTCGCTCATAAAATGTGAACAGACTAATAATTCTCGCTTTAATTTTGTGCGGGCAATTGCATTTCTTCCTCTGTCGGGGTATAATACCCTCATGAGAGGTGAAACAAAATGCTCTATCTAAAACGCAAAATCGACGCTTTTCTGTCGGCATGGAAAGCAAATCCGGATAAAAAGCCGCTTATCGTCAAAGGGCCGCGGCAGGTCGGCAAGACCGAATCCATTCAGCGCTTTGCCGATGGCAACTACACGAGCGTTATCACGATCAACTTCGTGGAAGATCCAAAGTACAAAATGATCACCGCGGACGGCTACAAAGCGGCGGATATCATCAAAAATATCTCGCGTATCGACCCGTCTAAGCGTTTTATCGAGGGTGAGACCCTGATTTTCTTCGATGAACTGCAGGAGTTTCCCGACATTGCGACCGCGCTCAAATTCTTTAAGATCGACGGCCGGTTCGACGTCATTTGCAGCGGTTCCATGCTCGGTCTCAACTACCGTAAAATTGAGAGCAACAGTGTCGGCTACAAGACCGATTACGAGATGTTCTCGCTGGACTTTGAGGAATTTTTGTGGGCCGGCGGCTACGATGATGCCTTTATCGACGATATGCTGACGCATATGCACACGCTGACACCGTTCAACGAACTGGAAATGTCGGTCTGCAGCGAGCTGTTCCTTAACTACTGCATTCTCGGCGGCATGCCTGCCGTTGTCCGCGAATTCATCGAAAAGGGCACGTTTGAAGGCTCACTCGAAACCCAGCGCCAGCTGATCGCGGACTACAAAGAGAACATCCGCAAATGCGCTGACGGCATGGACCAGACCCGCATTTTGAATGTGTTTCAGCACATTCCGGTGCAGCTTGCCAAGGATAATAAGAAATTCCAGATTTCCAAGGTCGCGTCCGGTGCGCGTTTCCGCGATTACCGCGGCTGCATTGAGTGGCTGAACGATGCCGGTATGGTCAACATCTGCTACTGCCTGAATTTCCCGGAACTGCCGCTCAAGGGCAATTACGACGAGACAAAGTACAAGCTGTATTTTGCGGACAGCGGCCAGCTCGTCGCCATGCTCGATGAGGAGGCGCAGGAGGACTTGCGCGCCAACAAAAACCTCGGCGTGTACAAGGGCGCACTGTATGAGAATGTGGTCGGTGAGGCGCTCGTCAAGGCCGGGTATCAGCTGTATTACTACAAGCGCGAGGATTCCACGCTCGAGCAGGATTTCTTCGTCCGCACGGCATCCGCGCTCATTCCGGTCGAGGTCAAGGCCCAGAGAGGCACGGCGAAATCTCTGCGCACGCTCATCACCAGCGATAAGTATGAGGATATTCACTATGGCATCAAATTTACCGCCGGAAATATCGGGTTCAGTGATGATATTTATACGTTCCCGTACTTTTGCGCGTTTCTGCTCAAACGGTATCTGGCGGGTGAGCAGAGCGGAAAGTTGTAACTTTATAACTTTATACTATAACCAGTATAGAAAAAGGAGAAACTGCACCCGCAGTTTCTCCTTTTTTCATTACTTATTTGCTGCCTTATAGCCGATATAGAAACGTCATAATCTGCGCTCTGGTGCAGTGCTGGTTCGGCGTCACAGGGAGAGCGGTCGGGTTGATGGTAAACGCCCCGCTGTCAGATGCCAAATCGCTTACCGCTTCAAATACCGAGAGTGTCAACTGACCGCTATCTCGTCTACAGTTTGAGTCTAAGCAAATAACATAAATCTCCTCGGAACCATACCCTATATTCTATCCGTCTAATCCGAATATAAATCGTTCTAACGTATGAGATGGAAGGTGGATGTGACGCTGTAAATCAATAGTATATAACTTTATAACGTTGTAAAGTTATAACTTTTATTTAGATAATATTTTATAAAATACAAAATTCCGACAAAATACGCCTTATTTTGTCGGAATTTCTTGCATATAAAGTTCTAACGTTACAACTTTACAACGTTACGCGAAAAACTGATCGAGTGCCTGCCGTACCAGCTCAGACATATCGCAGTC
>OODC01000271.1_pt1 | contig 37992 bp, 37 predicted proteins | sample 1671711 | NCBI WGS metagenome assembly OODC01 (sample SAMN06348184, study PRJEB24527) | human gut metagenome | reverse complement strand
ATATTTTTGGTGGAATGTACCAGGTTGAAAAAATTCTCCCAGAAGTATTTGATGCTGTGGGGTATAAGCTTACACTTCTCCCTGATTACGCAGACTATCGCAAACGGTTGATTATTGGGCTAAAGAAGCCAATCGGCAGAGATATTTATAACAAGCCATATCAGTCTGTTCAAAGAGATTTTGACCCCGAAGTATACGAACTTGCTCCGGCTACGAAACTTGGCGCATTCCCCGGATACAGCAAAGTACTTTTGAGCCATAAAGATTTGCAGACCATTATCAAGCTGGACGCTCCTGAGTGGAAAAATGCTCTTTCCAGCGTGAAAGGCGTTTACTGTATTACAGACCGTTCAACAGGACAGCTCTATATCGGATCGGCGACGGGGGATATTGCTGGCATCTGGCAGCGTTGGTCATCTTATGCCGATGTAACGAATCTCACAGGCGGCAATAAGGCTTTTGAAGAACTGAAAAACAATGGAGCGGACTACATCGTAGAAAATTTTTCATACTCCATTTTGGAGATCTTTGATATGCGTACAAAGCGTGAGGATATTATTCAACGTGAGTCGTATTGGAAACGGGTTTTTCAAACAATAAAGTACGGCATGAATAACAATTAGAACTGTACTACAACGGAGGGGAGGTTGATGCAAATATGACGAAGCAATATAAGGGACGGACAGCAACTATTGAAATTGATGAGAAGAATGTTATCATCAAATCTTCCGGATTCTTTTCATCATCAAAGAAAACTATTCCACTTAGGGATATAAAGAATGTAGAACTTAGTGCAAGTTCATTTTTCTCAAAGGATACGGTGGAAATATACTATGGCAGCAATGTTGAAAAAGTCCGGTTTTCCAATTCTGCCGATGCGAAGAAAGCAGCGACCGACATCACAGATATTGCAAGGAAAAACAGGCGAACATCTCCACTCGGGGAACTTACGGGACTTGCCACATCGTTATTTGGAATTGGCGTATCTGTTGCCTCCGCCATAAAAGAGGATCAAGAACGACAGCGGGAAAGGGAAATTCAAAAAGCAGAAGCCGAATATAAAAAGGCTGTTGATGACTTTCTTAACTCTGGTAAACTAACGACCACTACTTATGTCAATGGAAGAGAGTTTAACCATCCTACTGCTAAAGACGATGTAGAAGCTGTATTTATTGCAGAGTATGCAAAGTCGCCCCGCACCGCAGAACAGCCGTGGTCACAGAAATGGACGGAGCAATACGGTATTCAAGATGTTCCTGCCTATCTGCAATCTGTGGTTGCAGATGGATATTTGGAAGAAGCCGTTTTGGGGAAAGCGCTTTCGACCCTCACAGGGGAACAGCTTAAAACAATGTTGTCCGATCTTTCTATGAAAACGAGCGGGGCAAAGGACGTTCTTATCCAGCGGCTAGTGGAAGAAGCAGATGAACATAGGGTGCGACAGCTTTTTCCCAATCATGTGTACGCGCTTACTGAGAAAGGCGCTGAGTTGCTGAGGGCTAATCAGTCTGTACTTGCCGATATGTGGATAGATTGTGAGAAAGCCATTGAGCAGGGCAAAAATGTTGCACCTGAGTTTAAGAGACCTGATGCTAAGAAAGTAAAAAAGAAAAGAACAGCTAAGAAACAACTGACAGATGCAGAGAAACTTCGAGAATACAAAAAATCGCTCAGGACTCTATATGAAGCATTAAAAGGTCCTGAAATTCGAGAGCAAATTTCAACAATCAAAGCTTGTAAACCGACCAGAAAAGAGTTGGAAGAGGATTTGCGGGGAATATGTGCGAATGCCTGTTATTCTCCTATTCCGTACTCCGAAACAATGGGGAATATCTATAAGTACAGAGATTTCTACTCCGAAGAACTTATTGACCAAATATACAAAGGGCAAACAAAGTATATGCTCTTTGATAGAACCGGTTTTGCAGATTTGGTTCATAAGATTTCCGGTGATACCCCATTTGACTTTTTTGCATTTATTGACAAGAAATGGGATATGTTTGTATCGGAATATATGAGAACGCATTGAACGTCACTATTCCGGGATAGGAAGAAATATCCCTTTGGAACAAAGGGCGCACTTCTATACTCTCCTGATGGGAGTATGTGCGCTCTGCGAGGCAGACAGTCCGGACAGTTGAATGTCCGGGCTGTTTTGCGTCACCTTGTTCCGTACAAGGGGCTGCACCCCTTGCGCTGCCATAGCAGCTATCCCAGCGCACTTTGCAGCGGAAACAATTTGCTGGCGCAGACCGTTCCCTCGCAAAGTCTGAAAATCCCATACCGTGAGTCAGACCGTCTACCGAAAACGTAGGCAGTCTTTTTGTATCTATCTATCCCATCATTTATCAGTCAGGAGGTTAAAATCATGCACGAAAAAGAAATCGAAAAGCTGCAAACCAAAAAAGAAAAGGTCGAGCGTCAGCTTGCGCAGGAGCAGCACAAAATCCAGCGGCTTAAAAACCGCGCCGCCTACTATGAGAAGGGAGATCGGCGCAAGCGGGCACACCGGCTTATCACCCGTGGTGCAGCCATTGAGAGCGCCGCTCCGCAGACGAAAGAGTTGGGCGAAACCTAGTTTTACACTTTTGCCGAACAGGTCTTTGCGCTGCCGGACACGCAAAGACTGCTCACGGAAGCTGTCAGCCGCCATGCAGGAGGTGATTGAATATCGCGCTCTTTCATTTTCATGTGACGCAGATCAAGCGCAGCGCGGGGCAATCCGCTGTGGCTGCTGCCGCCTATCGCGCTGGGGAAAAGCTGCACAGTGAGTATTACGGCGAGGACAGTGATTACACCCGCAAGGGCGGCGTGATCTGCTCTGAAATCCTGCTGCCGTCCCATGCGCCGCCGGAGTACGCAGACCGTGAAACGCTCTGGAACGCCGTAGAGAAAGCCGAGCGCGGCAAGAAAGCGCAGCTTGCCTACAGCTTTGACATTGCCTTGCAGAACGAGTTTTCTATGCAGGAGAACATCGATCTTGCGAGGCAATTTTTATTGGACAATTTTGTGAGCCGCGGCATGGTGGTGGATTTCGCTGTTCACTCGCCCGACAAAGAGGACGGCGGCATTTCCAACCCGCATTTTCATGTCATGTGTCCGATTCGCCCCATTGAGCCAGATGGCAAATGGGGCAACAAACAGCGGCGGGAATATGTGCTGGACGAGCATGGGGAGCGCGTTCTGGACGAGGCGGGCAACTATGTGTTCAACGCCGTTCCTACAACGGACTGGGGCAAACCCGAAACGCTGGAAGCATGGCGGCAGGCATGGGCTGACCTTTGCAACGCCAAGTTTGCTGAAAAAGGCTTGGACTGCCGCATTGACCACCGCAGCTTTGCCCGTCAGGGCGTGGATCAGATTCCTACCCAGCACGAAGGCCCCACCGTCCGGGCAATGGAGGCAAGGGGCATCCGCACCGACAAGGGCAATCTCAACCGCTTTATTCGGAAAACCAACGCGCTGTTACGGGAAGCCAAAGAGAAAATCGCCGCGCTGATCGGCTGGCTGAGGGATGTAAAAGCCGAGCTTGCCAAGCCCCAGCCGCCCACGCTCAACGATCTGCTGGCGCTGCATTGCGCCAATCGCAACAAGGGCGCATACAGCAATAAGGCGAAGAACGCCAATTTACAGCGCTATGCCGAGGCGTTTAGCTTTCTGCAATCCAAAAACCTTTACACCGTGGACGATCTGGATAACACACTTCACGCCATGCAGGATAAGATCGACGCGCTGAAAAAGTCGGCATCGGCAAAGCAATCCCGTATCAAAGAAGTGGACGAACTGCTGCGGATGGTGGACTACTACAAGTCCGGCAAGCCCGCTGCGGATAAGCTGAAATCGTATTTCAAGGAAGACAAGTTGCCCATCACTGCATGGCGCAGGGAGCGCGAGCAGTTGGAGCAGGAATATAGAGACATTCAGACGGAGCTTTCGCCACTCCATGCAGACGCGAAAAAGCTCTGGGCGATTCACTACAACATCTACGAAGTGCAGCATGAGCAGGAGCGCCAGAACACCACGACGCGGCAGAAAAAGCAGGAAATTGAACACTAAGGAGGGCATTGCCTATTGAGCATTTTTGAAGCTGTCAAGCAGACTGTGACCACCCGGCAGGCTGCGGAGCGATACGGCATCCGGGTGGAACGAAACGGAATGTGTCGCTGCCCGTTCCACGATGACAGCACACCCAGCATGAAGCTGGATCGCCGGTATTACTGCTTTGGCTGCGGTGCTACCGGGGACGTGATCGACTTCGTTTCCCGGCTTCGCGGAATCGGCAGCAAGGAAGCCGCAATTCTGCTGGCACAGGATTTTGCTATTCCGTATGAGGATGGCACGGGCAAAATGAGCAAGCCGCGACAACAAAATACCGACGAACAGAATTATCAGCACATGGAACGATACTGCTTCCGTGTGCTGTTGGACTATTACCGGCTGTTATGCCGCTGGAAGGAGGACTATGCCCCGCAAATGCCGGAGGACGGTTATGATCCATGCTTTGTGGAAGCATTACAGAAACTTTCGCTGGTTGAATATCTGCTGGACGAGTTGCTGTGCGGGGATATACAGGCGCGGGCATCCGTTGTGATCGAATATGGAGAGGAAGTGAGAAAAATTGAGCAGCGAATGGCAGAGCTTGCCGCCGCAGATGAAGCAGCAGCTCAAAATGCAGGCAGGCAGCATGGCACAGCCGATGAGCGTTGAAGAAGTCAAAGCCATGCTGGACACCACGGAAAAAGGTGGCGTCCGCAACAGTATCAAGAATTGCCTGACGGTATTTCAGCACGATCCGCTGCTCTCCGGCGCGATCGCCTACAATCTGCTGACCGACCGCACCGACATTGTGAAGCCCATCGGCTACGACCGAAGCCCCGGCATCTCCATGACCGACACGGATATGAAGTACATCCGGCTGTATCTGGAAGAGAATTACGACCTGACAAGTGAGAAGAAAATCATAGATGCCGCCGATCTTGCCGCCCATCAGAACAGCTATCACCCTGTCCGGGACTATCTGAACAGTCTTGCATGGGACGGAACAGAACGTATCCGCTACTGTCTGCACCACTTTCTCGGCGCGGAAGCAGACGAGTACACTTTTCAGGCGCTGCGGCTGTTCCTGCTTGGCGCGATTCATCGGGCATTTCATCCCGGCTGCAAATTTGAAGTCATGCTCTGTCTGGTGGGCGGTCAGGGTGCGGGGAAGTCCACCTTCTTCCGGCTGCTGGCAGGCAAGGACGAGTGGTTTTCTGATGATCTGCGAAAGCTGGACGATGAAAACGTGTACCGCAAGCTGCAAGGTCACTGGATCATCGAAATGTCCGAGATGATTGCCACCGCCAATGCCAAGAGTATTGAGGAAATCAAGTCGTTTCTGAGCCGCCAGAAGGAGGTCTATAAAATCCCGTATGAAACCCATCCAGCAGACCGGCTGCGGCAATGCGTGTTCGGCGGCACATCCAACGCAATGGACTTTCTGCCCCTCGACCGCTCCGGCAACCGGCGCTTTTTGCCGGTGCAGGTCTGCCCGGAACAGGCAGAGGTTCACATTTTGGAGGATGAAGCCGCATCCAGAGCCTACTTGCAGCAGGTGTGGGCAGAAGCTATGACCATCTACCGGGCAGGCGGCTGGAAGCTGACATTCAGCCCGGAAATGGTGCGCTACCTCAAGGAGCATCAGAAGGACTTCATGCCGGAGGACACCAAGGCAGGCATGATTCAGGCGTTTCTGGACAGCTATGCGGGCGATACCGTCTGTTCCAAGCAGCTTTACAAGGAGGCGCTGAACCACGCCTTTGATGAGCCGAAGCAATGGGAGATCCGAGAGATCAATGAGATTATGAACCAGTGCGTGACTGGCTGGACGTATTTCTCCAATCCCCGCAGCTTTGCCGGGTACGGCAGGCAAAGGGGCTGGGAACGTGAAAAGACTGCAACGGGCAGCGGCAACCAAGCCGAAGAAATCCCGGACAGCTTTGTGGAGATCACAGAGCAGATCGAGATGCCGTTCTGAAAAGCACGGCTGGTTGCAAAACCTGTTGTTGCCCCGTTGCCGGGCTGGTTGCCGGGAGAATCCCTGTTTTGTCAGGCCTTTTCTATCTTTGACAACCAAAACAACAGAAAAATCGAAGAAAAGGAAAATCGTAAATCAACCGTCAGATCGGGGATGTTTCGAGGTTTTTGGAAGTCCGTTGCCGGACTTCGTTGCCGCCTTGCCCTGTCTGGCTATTTTTGTGTGGAGGACAAACTGCCTATGAAGGAAATCCCGATTTGGGAAAAGAGCAATCTGAGCTTGGAGGAGGCTGCGGCTTACTCCGGCATTGGTATCAACAAACTGCGCGAGATCACCAACGAGGACCGGTGCAAATTCGTCCTCTGGGTGGGCAACAAGCGCTTGATTAAACGCCGCCTGTTCGATCAGTTCATCGAGCAGGCGTATTCTATTTGAAAAAGTGATGTGAAAACCATGATACAGCGATACTTTGAAAAAGTTGTCTGTTTCCGTTCAAGATCAGTGGAAATCGCATATTCGGTATGATATACTTGTATCAATCCCTATAATCGCGCTTTTCACGGAAAGGAGTTTCTGAATTGTCTGAAAAGCGCAAAGATAGCAAGGGGCGTGTTTTGAAGGACGGCGAGAGCCAGAGAGCAAACGGCACCTATGACTATCGTTATACCGATATACACAAGAAACGGCGTTGTATTTACGCCAAATCCCTGACAGAGCTGCGGAAGAAAGAGGACGAGCTGCGGCGCGACATGGCGGACGGCATCGACTATGCAGCGGGTGATATGACCGTGGCTGAACTGGTTGACCGCTATATGAACCTGAAACGGGGCTTGAAGCAAAACTCCCTGCGGTCTTATGGTTCTGCGGTCAAGCGGATTCATGCTGACCCGTTTGGGCAGAAACCGATCAAGACCGTAAAGCTATCGGACGCAAAGGGCTGGTTTGTGTTCCTGCACGACAGCGGCATCAAGCAAAACACCATCGGGGTACTGCAAAGTGTTGTCAGACCGGCGTTTGAAATGGCGGTGGATGATGACATCATCCGCAAGAATCCGTTCAAGTTCAAGCTGTCCGATGTAATACCAAAGGACGCCTATGTACGCGACGCGCTGACCAAGGAACAGCAAGAGAAGTATCTGCAATTCGTGCAGGACTGCGGCGGGAATTACTATGATGACATTGTGATTCTGCTGGGAACCGGCTTGCGCGTGAGCGAGCTGTACGGTCTGACACGGGCAGATATTGACTTCGACCGACGCTGTATTCACGTTCGGCGGCAGTTATGCCGGACGGCAGAGAAGCCCTATTTTGTCACACCGCCCAAAACCAAAAGCGGCATCCGAAACGTCCCCATGACGGACGCGGTTTACATGGCGCTGATGAGGGTGGTGAAGGGAAGAACGTCTCCGAAGGTGGAATTGCTGGTAGACGGTCACAGCGGATTCCTCTTTCTGGACAAGTCGGGGATGCCGAAGGTTGCGATGCACTTGGAGAACTATATGCGAGGGCTGCAAGCGCGATTTGAACAGGTATACGGCAAGCCTGTTCCTCGAATCACGCCCCATGTGCTGCGGCATACGTTCTGCACCAACGTCCAACAGGCGGGGCTTGATGTGAAAAGCCTGCAATATCTGATGGGACATTCCAACGCCAGCGTGACGCTGGATGTCTACACCCACAGCAGCTTTGATTCTGTCGAGAGAGCCTTTGAACAGATCGCCAGCAGCCTGTAATTTTCATTGTACGAAGTTGGCTGGCTTACGCCACAACTTACGCCAATTCCCTGTCAAGTGGCGTAGATTTGCGTAGAAATGTGTGAATTTCATCAAAATCAAGGAAGCTGCAAAAAGCGGTTCAAAGCCTTGATAACTCTACGAAAATCTACATTTTGCGTTATATGCGTTTTGCTTCAAAAAGTTGCGTTTTTGAAGGGCGGCATGTACTAAGCAGTACCCCAAAACGCTGAAAACACTGGGGATTTCGAGGGTTAAACGGCAAACTTACCATAAACTTACGACAATCGTCAGTGGAAAAGCGTCAGATATGTATGAGGCCGACGCCTGCATTTTGCAGGCGTCGGCTTTTTCTCTTGCAGGAATAAAAATACTGCGCAGCTTTTGCCGCGCAGTCCGTACAGAAGAAAGCCGTTCGGATGCTGACCCGAACGGCTTTCCTGCAATCAGTTTTCGGTTTTATACAGTATGAAATGATTTCGTCTGTATGCAAGCATTCCCTCATCGCGCATACGGCTCAGCTCCTTGGACAGGGCGCTGCGATCGAGATTGAGGTAGTCTGCGAGCTGCTGGCGGTTGAAGGGAATATCGAACTCATACCGGCCCTGCCGTGCAGCCTCGCCGGAAAGATAAGTCAGCAGCCTGCCGCGCACATTTTTGGCCGATGTACAGAAAATACGGGTCGACAGCGTCAGATTTTTCTGCGCGGTAAGCAGAAGAATGCGCTGCATCAGCTTGCTGTGCCAGCTTTCAGCTGCATTGTCTCCGTCAAGCAGGGGGAGCAGGCTGAGGAAAAGGATTTCGCAGTCCTTCGCCGCAACGGCGTCCACCATAAGCGCTTCACCGCAGAGCGCATAAGTCTCCGCAAACACGCCTCCGGCTTCGACGCTGCTCAAAATACTGTGTGTTCCCCAGAAATCGCTGCTTTCAATGTGCACACAGCCTGAAACGACAATACCCATTTCGCGTGTACGGCTTCCGGCGCGCAGAATGAGCGCACCATGCGGAAAACGGTCTGTGCGCATGCAGCCGAGACTGCGGAGAAGCCGCAGCTCCTGGGCAGTAAAGCCGGAAAAGAACGGTAATTCTAAAAGATTCATGCGCACCTCGCTTCCAATTCGATACACCTGTATGCCTGCATTATACTATAAAAACGTGCGAAAAGCAAGCAGAACACCTTCTTACTGCTGCTGTTTCTTCCACTCTGCGTGAAGCGCGGAAAACGGACGCAGCGCACGGTCGAGAATACCGTGAATCTGCGCGATGGCAATGCCGTAGTTGGTGACAGGGATACACTGTTCCGCTGCGCGGCGCAGACGCGACTGCATTTCGCGCTCGCCCAGCATGCACGCGCCGCAGTGGATGATGAGCGCATAGGGCGAGAGATTTTCCGGGAACTCACCGCCGGAGGTAAAGACAAAGCGAATATCTCTGCCGGTATACTGTCTGACCCATCGCGGCAGCTTTTCCGTGCCGATGTCGCCGCACTGGCGGTGGTGGGTGCAGCCCTCGGAGATCAGCACAGTATCGCCGTCCTTCAGCTGACGCAGTGCGGCCGCGCCGAGCACCGCCGTGCGCAGGTCGCCCTTGTACCGTGCAAAAAGAATGGAAAACGAGGTGAGGCGAACGGAATCGGGCACGATCCGGCTGACCATGCCGAAGGCCTGCGAGTCGGTGACAACGAGCGCCGGCGGCTCGCGCAGCAGGCTGAGCGTGCGTGCGAGCTCGGTCTCGCGTGCGACAACCGGAATACAGCCTGCGTCGAGCAGTGAGCGGATGGTCTGCTGCTGCGGCAGGATCAGACGTCCCTTGGGGGCGGCGGAGTCGATCGGGGTGACGAGAACTACTGCATCACCGGGCGATACAAGATCGGCGATGAGCTCGCGTGCCGGCGGCACAGAGCGTACAAGAGCAGCTATCTTTTCCTTGAGCGCATGGATGTTCCCGTTTTCGCGTGCCGAGACAAAAATCATATTTTCCGGGATATTCTCCGGAACCGTTACCAGATCTGCCTTGTTCATTGCGATAACGTAAGGGATGTGCCGTTCTTCGAACAGCTGCGTCAGGCCGCGGTCGGCCTGTGAGAGACCTGCGGCCGCATCCACCACGAGAACCGCGATATCGGTCTGATCGAGCACGCGGCGCGCCCGGCGCACCCGTTCTTCACCGAGCGTTCCCTCATCATCCAGTCCCGGCGTGTCGATGATAACGACCGGACCGAGGGGGAGCAGCTCCATCGCCTTGCGGACAGGGTCGGTCGTTGTACCGCGCACCTCGGAGACTACGGAAAGCTCCTGCCCGGTCACACGGTTGACCAGACTGGATTTGCCTGCATTGCGCAGACCGAAAAAGCCGATGTGTACGCGCTCCGCGGATACCTGTGCATTGAGACTCATGGCTCAGCCCTCCTCAGAAGCGGAAATCGCGGCGGTTGGACGAGCGGATGTCGCTGATGTGCTGAGCTGCAAGCGTGCGGACCTTTTCATTCGGGATCTTGTGCAGTTCGCGGTCGATCAGCTCCATGCCGACGCGGCGTGTATCCTCACTCGCGTAATCGACAAGAAATTCTTCAAGCGTCATCAGTGCGTTCGGATGGCAGCAGTTGAGGATCTGACCGGACTTGCACAGACTCATGAAGCGGTCGCCCGTGCGTCCCTCACGATAGCATGCTGTGCAGAAGGAAGGAATATATCCCATCTCCATCAGCCACCGGACGACTTCGTCGAGCGAACGCTGGTCGGAAACATCGAACTGCTCGGTGTCGTGCGGGCGCTCCTGCTCGGTATAGCCGCCGACCGAGGTGCGGGACGCACCGCTGATCTGAGAAATGCCGAGATGCAGTGCGCGCGCGCGCACCTTTTCGCTCTCGCGGGTGGAAATGATCATGCCGGTATACGGAACGGCAATGCGGATGCACGCGATAACCTTTTCAAACAGCGGATCGGCAAGACCATTGTCGAATACGTCCGGGTCGATATCGTCGGCGCGCTTGATGCGAGGCACGCTGATGGTGTGCGGACCGACACCGTGCACCGCCTCGAGATGCTCAGCGTGCATCAGCAGACCGGCAAATTCATATCTGTACTTTTCCAGACCGAACAGTACGCCCAGACCAACGTCATCGATACCGCCCTCCATCGCGCGGTCCATCGCCTCGGTGTGGTAGTCGTAGTCGTGTTTGGGACCGGTCGGGTGCAGCTCAAGATAGCTGTTCTTATGGTAGGTTTCCTGAAACAGGATGTAGGTGCCGATACCGGCATTCTTGAGCATTCGGTACTCGTCGACCGTCGTTGCAGCAATATTGACATTCGCGCGTCGGATCGCGCCGTTTTTATGCTTGACGCTGTAAATCGTGTCCAGACATTCGAGAATATATTCGATCGGATTGTTCTTCGGGTCCTCTCCGGCTTCAATGGCAAGGCGTTTGTGGCCGAGATCCTGAAGCGCGATAACCTCGGCGCGCACCTCATCCTGCGTCAGCTTTTTGCGTGCGATATGACGGTTTTTCGCATGATACGGGCAGTAAACGCAGCCGTTGATACAGTAATTGGACAGGTAGAGCGGCGCAAACATAACGATGCGGTTGCCATAGAAGGCGAGCTTGATCTCCTCGGCGAGTCTGTACATCTCGGCGATCTTCTCCGGGTTTTCGCAGGCGAGCAGCACGGATGCCTCGCGGTGGGTCAGACCGGCGCAGTGAACACCGCTGGCGGTCTTTTTCGGACGCGCCTTCTCGAGAAGACTGTCGATCAGCTCGAGATTATTTTTGTTGCGCTCGGCGTATTCGAGCGTTTCGAGAATCTCCTCATGGTTGATGAAATCATCAGCATACATGGATTTCGGGTTATAAACAGCCATTTTATTATATCCTTTCTTGCTCAGAACAGATTTTACGATTTTACGTCGCCGCGGTCGATGACGATATTCGCGCCGACCGACTGCACACGCCGCGACAGGCAGCCGATGCACTGCGCCGCCTCCTCGCCGGTGCACAGCTTGCCGTCGTAGAGTGCGTATTTTTTTCGCACGGAAAGCGGCGAGAGATTGGGCATGACGACATTCGCTCCGGCGGCAAGCCCACGTTCGCGTCCGTCCGGGAGGATGGTTCCGAGGGCGGTCGTAGCCGGGAGCAGCAACTTCGGCTGCATGAGCCGCAGCAACGAGAGCAGGTAGACCGTCTGCTCCGCCGTTCCTGCGGGTCTGTCGCCAAAGGGTGTGTCCTTCTGGGGGATGAACGGGCCGATGCCGCACATCGCAGGGCGAAAGGTTTCGATGAATTTAAGGTCCTCAGCGAGCGTTTCGGGTGTCTGGAACGGCGAGCCGACCATAAAGCCGCAGCCGGTCTGGAAGCCGATGTCCTTCAGGTCGCGCAGGCAGCGCATACGGTTTTCGAACGACATTTCCGCCGGATGCAGCTTTTCATAGTGCGTCCGGTCTGCTGTCTCATGCCGCAGCAGATAGCGGTCTGCGCCGGCGGCAAACATGGCCTCGTAATCTTCCCGCGGAAATTCACCGAGCGAAAGCGTTACCGCACAGTCCGGGAATTTTCGCTTGATGCGGCTTACCGTGCGGCAGATTGAATCGACGCCGAACGCGCCGTCCTCGCCGCCCTGCATGACAAAGGTGCGGAAGCCGAGCGTATAACCCTCGCACGCGCATTCGAAGATCTCGTCCTCGGTCAGACGGTAGCGGTCGGCGTGCGTGTTGGAGCGGCGGATGCCGCAGTACAGGCAGTCGTTGCGGCAGATATTTCCGATTTCGATCAGGCCGCGGATATAAACGTCCGTGCCATAGACCTCGCGCCGGACACCGGCGGCAAGCGCCCCCGCATACGCTGCGGTCTCTCCGTCCTGTGCGCGCACGAGAAACGCATAGTCCTCCTTTGGGAGACTGTGCTCGCTCGCGAGACGGTCGATGAGTTTTTTTGCGTCGTTATTCATCGGCAAGCACATTGGAGTAGGCGGTTTTGACGCTGATACCGTCGAGACTGCCGATCTTGCCGGAAAGCGCAGAGATCACATCCTGCGGCGCGTCGATGGCGATGGAGACGATGTTGATGCTGCGCGCGCGGTAGGGGATACCCATGCGACCGATGATATAATGACCGTACTCGTGCAGCAGATGGTTCAGCTGCTCGACCGAATCCGTGTTTTCTACGATGATGCCCATGACGGCGACTCTTGTCTGCATAACTTTTCCTCCGAGACAAAAACTGCGGCTGCGCCCGAAAGCAGGCACAGCCGCAGAGAGTCCTGCCCGAAAAAAATGAAAACGGGGCAGGGCGCTATTTTCTGTCAGCTGCACCTTTCACGCAGTCGCCCGCAGGGCGGCTTAATGTCAGGCGCAGGGAAGCGCGTCTGAAAACGCGCATCTCTTACTTATAATATAGTATAACGTCGAAAAACGCGATGCGCAAGCGGAAATTTCAGACGGTCCAAAATCCGTCAAGAAAAAAATCGCCGATTTTACGGCCGAATTTTTGTGACAGATTTCGGCGGATTTGGTCTACCATCGCAATATCTTGTGTGTTATAATAGTCACTGCTACAAAATAGGAAGAGAAGGAGTGACGACGATGGTCCGCGTCATCAAGAAAGACCATACCAGAGAGGCGTTCAACATCCAGAAAGTTGTGACCGCCGTCAATAAAAGTGCGAACCGCGTGCTTTACACGTTTACCGACGATGAGCTGAAATCGATCTGCGATCATGTCGAGGGTTATATCCGTGACCATGCCATGACAGATGTACAGATCTGGCAGATGCACAACATCGTCGAGTCTGCCCTTGAGGCCGTGCGCCCCGAGGTCGCGAAAAGCTACCGCGACTACCGCAACTACAAGCAGGATTTCGTCGGCATGCTGGACAGTGTCTATAAAAAGAGCCAGTCTATCATGTACATCGGCGACCGCGAAAATTCCAATACTGATTCCGCGCTCGTTTCTACGAAGCGCAGTCTGATCTTTAATCAGCTCAACAAGGAGCTGTATCAGAAGTTCTTCATGAATACCGAGGAGCTGCAGGCCTGCCGCGACGGCTATATCTATATCCATGACATGTCTGCGCGCCGCGACACGATGAACTGCTGTCTGTTCGATGTGAAGCACGTGCTGAAGGACGGCTTTGAGATGGGCAATCTGTGGTACAATGAGCCGAAAACACTCAACGTCGCGTTCGATGTCATCGGCGATATCGTGCTTTCGGCGGCAAGTCAGCAGTACGGCGGCTTTACTGTGCCGAGCGTTGATCTGCTGCTCGAGCCGTATGCCGAGCGCAGCTATAAAATGCTGACCGAAAAATACAGTGCGCTCGGTCTCGATCCGGAGACGGTCGAAAAAGCTGTCATGGCGGATATCCTGAACGATTTTGAGCAGGGCTTCCAGGGCTGGGAGTACAAATTCAACACGGTCGCATCCAGCCGCGGCGATTATCCGTTTATCACCATGACGATGGGCACCGGCACAGGCCGCTTTGCAAAGCTCGCTTCCATCACCATGCTCAACGTCCGCCGCAAGGGTCAGGGCAGGAAGGGCAACAAAAAGCCGGTTCTGTTCCCGAAGATCGTATTTCTGTACGACGAGAACCTGCACGGCCCCGGCGGCGAACTCGAGGACGTCTTTGAGGCCGGCATCGAATGCTCTGCACGCGCGATGTACCCGGACTGGCTGTCGCTGACCGGCGAAGGCTACGTGCCTTCCATATACAAAAAATACGGCGCGATCGTCAGCCCGATGGGCTGCCGCGCGTTCCTGTCTCCGTGGTTTGAACGCGGCGGCATGGAGCCGGCGGACGAGGAGGACAGGCCGGTGTTCGTCGGCCGCTGGAATATCGGCGCAGTATCGCTGCATCTGCCGATGATCTACGCCAAGTCGCAGCAGGAAAACCGTCCGTTCCATGAGGTGCTGGACTACTATCTGGAGCTGATCCGCAGACTGCACATCCGTACCTATGCGTACCTCGGTGAAATGCGTGCCTCCACCAATCCGCTCGCATACTGCGAGGGCGGCTTCTACGGCGGCCACCTCAAGCCGGGCGATAAGATCAAGCCTATTCTCAAGACTGCGACGGCTTCGTTCGGCATTACGGCCCTGAACGAGCTCCAGGAGCTTTATAACGGCAAGTCGCTTGCCGAGGACGGTGCGTTTGCGCTTGAAACGCTCAAGTACATCAACGAAAAGGTCGAGCAGTTCAAGCACGAGGACGGCAACCTGTATGCGATCTACGGTACGCCGGCCGAGAGCCTGTGCGGCCTTCAGGTCGAGCAGTTCCGCAGAAAATACGGCATCATCGAGGGCGTTTCCGACCGTCCGTATGTATCCAATAGCTTCCACTGCCACGTTACCGAGGATCTGACTCCGATCGAAAAGCAGGATCTCGAGGGCCGTTTCTGGAATCTGTGCAACGGCGGCAAGATCCAGTATGTCAAGTATCCCATCAGCTATAACCGCGAGGCCATCCGCTCGCTCGTGCGCCGTGCGATGAAGAAGGGATTCTATGAGGGCGTCAATCTCTCGCTCGCATACTGCGACGACTGCGGTCATGAGGAGCTCGCGATGGATGTCTGTCCGAAGTGCGGCAGCCGCAACCTCACCAAGATCGAGCGAATGAACGGGTATCTGTCCTATTCCCGCGTCAAGGGCGACACACGCCTGAACGATGCAAAAATGGCAGAAATTGCAGAAAGAAAGAGTATGTAACACACCATGCAGTATCATAATATCACCAAGGACGATATGCTGAACGGCGACGGACTCCGCGTTGTGCTGTGGGTCGCGGGCTGCGGTCATGCGTGCCCCGGCTGCCACAACCCGATCACGTGGGACGAAAACGGCGGTCTGCCGTTCGACGAGGCGGCAAAGGAAGAGATTTTCACCGAACTCGCCAAGGACTATGTGTCCGGCGTGACGTTTTCGGGCGGCGATCCGCTCTATCCGGCAAACCGGGAGCAGGTCGGTGCGCTCGCCCGCGAAGTCCATGCGCGTTTTCCGGGAAAGACCATCTGGCTGTATACAGGCTACCGCTGGGAGCAGATCGCAGATCTGCCGTTCCTTGATGCCATAGATGTTATCGTGGACGGGCCGTTCATCGAATCGCAGAAGAACACACAGCTCTGCTGGCGCGGCAGCGCCAATCAGCGCGTAATCGATGTTCGGCGTACCCGGGAGACCGGCACGGTCTGTCTGCATGAAAATACTGACAAATAAACAGGAGAGCATGAACGATGGAAAAAATCGCACAGTTTTATAAGGTAAGTGAAGAACAGTTCATCAACGACTGGCGCGCCGCGACCGGCAGCAGCATCGAAGAAGCAAAGTCGGTCTATGCGAACATCCGTCTGCCGCGCCGCGCGACCAAAGGCTCCGCAGGCTACGATTTCTTCGCACCCGAGAGCTTCACGCTCGTCCCGCACGAGACGATCCTTATTCCGACCGGTATCCGCGTCATGATCGAGGACGGCTGGATGCTTCAGCTTTACCCGCGCTCGGGTCTGGGCTTCCGTCATCGCCTTCAGCTCGATAACACGGTCGGCGTCATCGACAGCGACTATTTCGAGGCAAAAAACGAGGGCCATATCCTGATCAAGATGACAAGTGATGATCTGAACGGCAAGATGCTGTCTGTACAGTCCGGCGATGCGTTCGCGCAGGGCATTTTTCTGCCCTACGGCATCACGGTAGACGATGACGCAGACGGTCAGCGTGAAGGCGGCTTCGGCTCGACCACCGGAAAGTAAGTCAAAAGAACAGCAAGGGAAACCGCTCGAAAGGTGGTTTCCCTTTGTTATGCACATTTTTCCTTCTCCGCGCTTATACTGAAAGCAGGGGGGATGCGGAATGCTCTGCCGCAGTCAGGCTATCGGCCTTGCGGTGCTGTTCTTCGGCGCAGGCGTACTCATCGGCAGTCTGCTGCCGCCGTGCTGGACGGTACGGCTGCTCGCGGCGGCAGTCATTGCAGCGGGTCTGCTCCTGTGTCAAAGCCTGTGAGAAGGGAGGAGAGCGTGATGAAGGTTGCTGTCTGGAAGAGCCCGAAGTGTTTGTGCGGCATTCTCAGATACATTTTCCATATCAGATAACCTCAAAAGGCCGGATCAAACCGGCCTTTTGAGGCTGCCGAAAACATCGCATTTCAACTGGTCAAGAAAAAGTTTGCCATGCAGTTATATTTATGCTATAATATGTCTGCAAATAAAAAGGGAATGAAGTTCTCCCGCGGCGCATGCCGAAACCGCAGTTACTGCTGATGACTTCTGTGATATTTCACAGGGGGTATCAGCTTTTTTTATGCCCCCGGAAGGAGAAAAACTATGTTAACATCACTTGCTCTCGTTTTTCTTGCCGGACTGGCTGCCGCAGCAGTCTGCTCGGCAATCAAGCTGCCGCGTATCATCGGAATGCTCCTCATCGGCATTGTTCTTGGCCCGCACATACTGAATGTACTCGACGACTCGATCCTGTCGATCTCGTCCGAGCTGCGGCAGATGGCGCTTATCATCATTCTGCTCAAGGCCGGTCTGTCGCTCAACCTGTCCGACCTCAGACAGGTTGGCCGTCCTGCCGTCCTGCTCTCGTGCCTGCCTGCGACCTGCGAACTCGCCGGATACATACTGCTTGCGCCGTATCTTCTCGGTGTCAACCGCATCGAGGCCGCTGTTATGGGGGCCGTACTCGCAGCGGTCTCTCCGGCCGTTGTCGTGCCGCGCATGGTCTTTCTTATGGAAAATCGATGGGGCACGGACAAGAGCATTCCCCAAATGCTGCTGGCCGGTGCATCATGTGACGACATCTACGTTATCGTACTGTTTACGACTTTCACTGGTATTGCGCAGGGAGGAAATGCGAGGGCGGCAGACTTTCTGAACATCCCGGTTTCGGTCGTGCTTGGTATCGCAGTCGGTGCAGCAGCCGGATATGCACTGTCGAGATTCTTTGAAGCGGCATTTGCCCGCAACCACATGGTTCGCGGCAGCGTCAAAGTTATCATCGTGCTGAGCGTTTCCTTCCTGCTTGTGGCGCTCGAGACTGTTCTCAAGGGAAGGATCGCGCTGTCCGGCCTGCTCGCGGTCACGAGCATGGCGTGCATGCTTGCACAAAAAACGACCGGCGAAGTTCGCACACGCCTCAGCGAAAAGTTCGGAAAGCTCTGGATTGCGGCGGAGCTCATTCTGTTTGTGCTCGTCGGTGCCGCAGTTGACATCAGATATGTATCCGAGACCGGTCTCGCAGCGGTTTTGATGGTGTTTGCAGCACTGATTTTCCGTGCAGCAGGTGTTGTGCTCTGCCTTGCAGGCACGAAGCTCAGTCGACGCGAGCGCTTGTTCTGCGTCATTGCTTACTTGCCGAAGGCAACCGTACAGGCAGCGATCGGCTCTGTGCCGCTTGCGATGGGACTGCCGTGCGGCAAGATCGTGCTGTCCGTGGCGGTGCTCGCGATTTTGATCACTGCGCCCCTCGGCGCACTCGGCATGGATGCAGCATACCGGAAACTGCTGAAATATGAAGGCTGAACAGCCTTTTTTGCGAGAAAAACAGAGCGAACACTGACAAATACTTGACAAACAGGGCGACACAGGTCTATACTTGACAGAGAAGCAAGGGTGCCGCAGGCTGCGGCTGAGAGGGAATACCCCCAACCTTTTGAACCTGTTGGTTAGAACCATCGTAGGGAGCTGTCGCATCGAAATTACAATGCCGCAGTTTTCGTCAGAGGATGAGGACTGCGGCATTTTTATGCAGGAACGGTATCCGGACTTGCGGTGCTGTTCCGGAAAAGAGGAGAATTCTATGAAAAAAGTGCTTACGATTGCCGGTTCGGACTGTTCGGGCGGCGCAGGTGTGCAGGCTGACCTCAAAACCATGGCGGCGCACGGCGTGTTCGGCATGAGCGTCATCGTGTCGGTCGTCGCAGAGAACACCGCGCGCGTCATCGACATTCAGGACATCAGTCCGAGGATGATCGAGGAACAGATCGATGCGGTGTTTGAGGACATCGCGCCGGATGCGGTCAAGATCGGCATGCTTTCCTCGCCGGAATGCATGAAGGCAGTCGCAGACAAGCTGCGCCAGTATCGCCCGGCGAATGTTGTCATCGACCCGGTCATGTTTGCCAAGAACGGCGATCCGCTGATGGACCCGAAATCGGTCGGCGCGCTGATCGAGATCGTGCTGCCGTTTGCCGATGTGCTGACGCCGAATGTGCCCGAAGCACAGTATCTGGCAAGCATGGAGATCCACACGCCCGCAGATATGGAGACCGCAGCGCGTAAAATCGGCGCGCTCGGCTGTAAAAACGTACTGGTCAAGGGCGGAAAAAACATTCCTGGCGCCGTGGATGTGCTGTTCGATGGTGAGACCTGCCATCATATCGAGATCGAGCAGATCGACAGTACCTCGACGCACGGCACGGGCTGCACGCTGTCCTCTGCCATCGCGTCCAACCTCGCACTCGGCAAAAGCGTGCCCGAGGCAGTCCGCCTCGCGAAGGAATATGTCACCGATGCAATCCGTCACGCGCCCGGTCTCGGACACGGCTGCGGACCGCTCGACCATTTTTGCCGTATTTTTAACAGGAGTGAATCAAAATGAAAGAGAAAAACATCCGTAAACTGACCATCGCAGGCGTGCTTGTTGCTGTTGCCGTTGTCGGCAGCCTGTTTTCCATCCCAGTTTTCGGCGCGAAGTGCTCGCCCGTACAGCATATGGTAAACGTACTCGGTGCGGTCCTGCTCGGCCCCGGTTATGCGGTCGGCATGGCGTTTGCCGCAGCGCTCATCCGCAATCTCCTCGGTCTGGGCAGCCTGCTCGCTTTTCCGGGTTCCATGATCGGCGCGCTGCTGTGCGGCGTGGCATACAGGCTGTGCCCGAAGCTGCCTGCGGCATATGCAGGCGAGGTATTCGGCACCGGCATTCTGGGCGGCCTTGCGTCCTACCCGATCGCCGCTGTCCTCATGGGCAACACCAAGGCGGCGCTGTTCACCTTTGTACCGAGCTTCCTTATCTCGACTGCGGTCGGCGCGGCGATTTCTGTCCTCGTGCTGTCCGCGCTCAAGCGCACGCATGTGTTCAGCAGCCTTGAGGGGGCTCTGCGTTGATCGAAGAACTGAAAAAAGTGATTGAGAGAACGGTCTCGTGCCGTCCGATGACCCATTGCATCACCAATCCGGTGACAGTTAACGACTGCGCGAATATCATTCTCGCGGCCGGCGGAACGGCTATCATGGCGCAGGATGAGCGCGAGGTCGAGGAGATCACAGCGCACGCCTCCTCGCTCGTTCTCAACATGGGCGCGGTGCGCGCGCAGGAAGCCATGCTGCGCGCGGCAGGAACCGCAAAAAAGCTCGGCCATCCGGTCGTACTCGATCCGGTTGCCGCAGGCGCGAGCCATTTGCGTGGTGATATGTGCGCGAAGCTCCTCGCGGAAGGCCTTGTCTCAGTCATCCGCGGCAACGTGTCTGAAATCCGTGCGCTGGCCGGCGGAACGGGGCAGGAGAGCGGTGTAGAGGCCGACCTCAGCGACCGCATTGACGAGAACAATCTTGCGGAATCCGCAGCCTGGCTGCGCGATTTTGCGCATCGTACCGGCACGGTCGTACTGCTGACCGGTGCGATGGACGTGATCACAGACGGAAAACGCACCGCAGTGCTGTGCGGCGGCAGCGAGCTGCTCCGCCGCATCACCGGGGCAGGGTGTATGCTCACCTCGCTTGCCGGCGTGTACTGCGGCGCTGCACCCGATAGATTATTTGAAGCCGCAGTCACGGCATCGGAGGTGATGAAGCATTGCGGAGAAATCGCAGAGGCGCGTGTGCGTAAAGAGATGGAGGGCACCGCTTCCTTTCGGACACGCCTGATCGACGCAGTCAGCCTGCTTTCAGCGGACGAACTGACGTCGCGCATCCGTCTGATCTGATACAGACGGAAAGTGCTGCCGGCAGAGTATGCCGACGGTCTTAGGATACAATCAACATCAATTCATTGGGGGTACCACCTTGAAAAACAACAAAACAACCCAAAGACTGCTCGATGCAACGCGCGAGATCTGGGAGGGCTATCTCAAGCATCCTTTCGTGCGCGGTATTGCCGACGGCAGCCTCGAAATTCAGAAATTTCGTTTTTATCTGTTGCAGGATTACGTTTACCTGTTTGACTATGCCAAGGTCTTTGCACAGGGCGTTGTCAAGTCGCGCGATCCCGAGGTCATGCGCATGTTTGCGTCCTCGGTCGCGAATATCCTCGGCGGCGAGATGAACATTCACCGCGGCTACATGAAGCGTCTCGGCATCACGGAGGAGGACGCCGCGCGCGTCAAGCCGTCGCTCCCGAACAGCTCATATACTGCCTACATGCGCGCTGTCGCGGCGGAGGAAGGCCCGGCGGAGATCATGGCAGCGGTGCTTTCCTGCGCGCTCAGCTATGAGTATATCGCAAAATGGATCGTCTCGAATTATCCGAATGCAGAAAAGCATGAATTCTACGGCGAATGGATACAGGGCTATGCCTCCGAAGGTTACGCCGCAGAGAACCGCCGCCTCATCGCATATATGGAGCAGCTGGCCGAACACTATACCGATCCGCAGCTCGAGCGCCTCACCGACATTTTTGTCGACTGCTCGCTCTACGAGGGTATGTTCTGGGAAATGGCATGGAACGGGGAACTGTAAATGCTTGAGTTTCGCAACGTTACCTTTCAATATGACGTCGAGGATTTCAATATCATTGACGATCTGTCCTTTCACATCGGAAAAGGTGAATTTGTTTCGGTCATCGGCCCGTCCGGCTGCGGCAAATCTACGATTTTCCGTCTGACCGGTCAGCTGCTCACGCGCAAGAGCGGCGACATCTTGGTCGGCGGAGAGAGCATCGACGGCAGGAGAGGCTACTGCGGCTATATGCCTCAGCGCGACCTGCTGTTCCCGTGGCGCACAGTGAACGAAAATCTGCGTCTGCCAATGGAGGTGCGCGGCGGCATTCCACGTGCGGAAATGGATCGCCGTGTAGCAGAGACGCTGGAGCATGTCGGCCTTGCCGGCTGGGGTGACAAGCGTCCGGAGGAGCTTTCGGGCGGAATGCGGCAGCGGGCGGCCTTTGCGCGCACATTGCTGACCGGCTCCGAACTGCTGCTGCTGGACGAGCCGTTTTCCGCGCTCGACTTTCTCACGCGCATCACCATGCAGGAATGGCTGCTCGACCAGTGGGAGCGCGACAGCAAGACTGTGCTGTTTATCACGCATGATGTCGAAGAGGCGATTTTCCTTTCCGGCCGCGTGCTCGTGGTCGAAGATACGCCCATCCGCAGGCTGCGTTCCTTTGAGGTACCGGCGCCGTACCCGCGCACCCGTGCGTGCCTCACCGAGCCGCGGATGCTCGAGCTGCGCGAAAACCTTATCTCGCTGCTGCGCAGGGAGGTATCGGAATGAAAAAGAAAACGAATGCAAATCTGCCCGTCCTTATTTTCATGCTGGCGCTGCTGATCATCTGGCAGGCGGGCGCGATGGGCATGAACGCATCATACATCCTTCCGTCTCCGACGCAGATTCTCGTGCGCCTGTGGGAGCTGCGGAAGCCGCTCTTCACCGCACATCTGCCGGCCACCATGCTGTGCACAGGCGTGGGCCTCGCGATCTCGGTCGCGCTCGGCCTGCTGCTTGCCATCGTAATGGACGCCAGTCCGGCAGCGGAACGCATGCTCTATCCGCTCATCATCGCATCGCAGACCATTCCGACGACCGCGCTCGCGCCGTTATTTGTGCTCTGGTTCGGCTATACGATCTGGAGCAAGGTGCTCGTGACCGTGCTCATCACGTTCTTTCCGATCGCGATGACGGTTTTCGACGGCTTTCGTTCGGCTAAGACCGATATGGTGGACATGCTGCGCACGTTCGGCGCAGGCCGAAAGGAGATATTCCTCAAGCTGAAGCTGCCGGCGGCGCTGCCGTATTTCTTCTCAGCCATAAAGATGGCAATCCCGATGTCGATCATCGGCGCTGCGATTGGTGAATGGCTTGGCGCGCAGGCGGGTCTCGGTTATTTCAGCCGCCGCATGATGACGCAGCTCGACGGCGCAGGTGTTTTCGCGCCGATCGTCCTGCTGAGCGCGGTCGCAATGATCGCAGTCGGCATTGTCAGCTGGCTCGAAAAGAAGATTGTGACATGGAGAAGCAGCCTGTAACGACGCTCGAGGCGTTATGCTGATTTCATGCACACGTATCGTGCAATCAGCAAACAACAGAAAAACGAATTTTTTGAATATTCAAGGAGAAAAATACCTATGAAAAAGCGATTTCTTGCACTTCTGGCAGCAGGCGCGCTGCTGCTGACCGGCTGCGGCGCACAGGGCGCTGCAAACAGCAATGCCGAAGCAGGCGGAGACGGCGGCGCGGAGGATAATCTGCACCATCTGACCGTTGTGCTCGACTGGTATCCGAATGCTCTGCACGCATTTCTGTATGAAGCACAGGAGAAGGGATACTTTGCTGAGCAGGGTCTGGATGTTGATATTCAGTCTCCGGCTGGTGTTAACGATGCGATGAGTATGGTTGCAGCAGGCAAGGCTGATATTGGCCTCTACTATCAGCAGGATGTCATTCACGCGCGCGCTGAGCAGAACGTGCCGATCAAGTCGATCGGTGCGGTTGTGCAGGGCCCGCTGAATATCGTGCTCTCGCTCAAGGATAAAAATATCACCTCTCCGAAGGATCTGGAGGGCAAGACGGTCGGTTATGCCGGTACAGAGCTTTCTGAGGCCCTGATCCGCAGCATCATGAAGAACTCCGGCGCAGACCCGGACAGCGTAAAACTGGTAGATGTCGGCTTTGATCTGATGAGCTCGATGACCACCGGCAATGTAGACGCAACCATCGGCTGCCTGGTCAACCATGAGGTTCCGCAGCTCGAGAAGGAAGGCTTTGAGGTCAATTACTTCTTCCCGGATGATTTCGGTGTGCCGAAATACTATGAGGGCATTTTCCTTGCAAGCGATGAGATGATCGATAACGAGCCGGATGTGCTTGCAGGCTTTCTGACTGCATGCAGCAAGGGCTTCGAGGACTTCAAGAACAACACGGATGAGGTTCTGCAGGTTCTGCTCGACAATCAGGATGAGGCGAACTTTGCACTGGACCCGGATGTAGAGAAGAAGTCCTGTGAAACGCTGCTTCCGCTCATGGAGACCGCAGATGCAAAGTTCCTGTCTCAGACTGAGGCCTGCTGGCAGGAGAATATCGACTGGATGTACGATGAGGGTCTGATCTCTGCCAAACCGGAGGTTTCCGACGTTATGACAACGATCGCTTACTGATACACTCTGCAATGCAAAACGGCATGGACATACGTCCATGCCGTTTTCTCATTTACGGTTTTGCAGCAATACTTGATGAATTACCATGAGACTCCATCAAAGACAGCGAACAGGATTTCCGCAAAGCGCCGCAGATTGAATCTCGCAGTGCTGCCCCTTACTTATTGCAGCCGTTCGCGGCGTTTGCACGGCAGCCGCAGCCGGAATTTGCGTTTGCACCGTTCACGCCGTTTGCGCCCGTGAAAAGGCAGTCTGCACGCTCTCCGCGCGGCGGGAAGAAAGCGTCAATGGGGAAATCGAAGTTCGAGAAAACCTCGCAGGGGTCGGTCTCACCGCCGATATTACTGTTCGAGCAGTCGCGGCGCGGCAGACAGATATCGTAGGCAGGCATAAGCAGCTGAATGTCTCGTTCAAGGCGGATGATGGAGAACTGGCCAAGCGTTACGAACAGCTGGTAGCCATCGTTCGCAAGCACAAGATCATCCCCGTCAAAGCACGAGCAGAGCTGCTTCGGCACTTCGTGCAAGGCACAGCAGCAGCAGTTGCATTTCGTTTCGGGAGCAACGACCCGGGCATCCAGCATAACGGGGTCGACGACCTCGATCACTGCGGTTGGACGGTTGGAGTTCGGACGAAGCTGTACGTCCGTGCCGTCCTCGATATAGTGCGAGGAGAAGATCCGCGCGCCGCCCTCGCCGCCGAACAGCATGACGCGCTTGTCGAATACAGCGAGACCGTCTACAATGCGCGGCCGACCGACCGCACAGCTCACCTCGCACTCAATACGGTAAAAGAAGCGGCTGTCCACACTGTACAGACCACGATTGAACTGCACCGGTTCAACATCGATTTTCACACAGAGCAGATCAGCTGTACGCGGCTTTACCGAAACGATGCCGCCGGAATCGAGCATATCCTGCGCGTCGCGTGTCAGATAAACGCGGATGTCACGCAGACATTCCTTGCTGCGGCAGGAATCATAGACCTTGCTCGTGTGTACGCACACAGCCTCACGGAACGCGCCGCCGGATGCGGTGTTGCCGCCCGACGTGCCGAGAGGACCGGGGCAGCAGATTTTTTCAGCCATGATTTATCCCTCCGGATCACATGATTTGCGCAGGCGGCGTTTTGCCTCGGCCGCCTGTATTATCATTGTATTCCGGAGGGATCATTATGTTACGGTATCAGATCCTCGTCTGTAACGAAGAATTCGTTTTCCATGTCCATGCAGCGGCGATCAAGCTCAGAAGTTGTGCCGAGTGTGCGGCGCACAGCTTCGTAATCCGCCTTCGCACGACGATTTTCACGGCCTGTGCGAACGGCACGGATGAGCAGGTTTTTCGGCGTGTCGAGCGGCGAGATGTACTCGACGACCGATACCTTATAACCCTCAGCCTCCAGCTTAAGTGCACGCATGCTGTCGGTCAGCACATCATTGAACCGCGCCTTGAAAACGCCGTGACGGGTCAGCGGTTCGAGGCCGGGCATGGTATACTGATCGAGCAGTTCCTTGTGACAGCAGGGCACGCACGCGATGTATTTCGCTCTGGCGCGGAGCGCGGTCGCAAGGGCAAGATCGGTCGCAATATCGCAGGCATGGAGCGAAATGACAGCGGTAACGTTTTTCGGCGGCTGATACACGCGCAGATCGGCGCACTGGAAGCTCATATTATGATAGCCGAGACGCTTCGCCATCGCGCGGCTCTCGTCGATGACATGCTCCTTGATATCTACGCCGATCACGCGGCAGCGGCGATGGAGCACCTCGTGCAGATAGTAATTCATGACAAAGCTGAGATAGGACTTGCCGCAGGCGCAGTCGAGCAGCACGATCTCGTCGCTGTCATCCTGCTCAAACATCGGTGCAACCAGTTCGACATAATGGTCGATCTGATTGTATTTGCGGATCATATCGTTTTTCAGCTTGCCGTCTGCGGTCAGAATACCGATCTCGCGCAGCAGCGCGGCGGCCTGATCGACACGGATCAAATACTGACGGCCGCTGTCGAGCAGGGGATTGGCGGCGTTCGCCTTTTCTTCATCACTCGCCTCACGCTCCGCCTGCTTCATCTGCACGCCGCGTGCAGTAGCGGAGAGCGTCACGACAGCGCTGCGCTCGGTATAGACAAGCACGCTCTCGTCAAATTTTTCAGCCTCAGAGGCAAAAAATGCACAGAATGCAGCGGCATCCGTGGGCGAGGTACTGCCCTGAAAACGAAGCGCCCAGTTTTGCCCGTCGAGCGAAAGTTCGGCATCAAATTTTTTCTTTCCAGAAGTGAATGTGCAGACCGCACGGATAAAATAATCACGATTTTTCGTCATTCGCGCCGAAATGCCTGCGAGCAGCAGCTTCAGCTTGGCAATATCGCCCTTCTGCATAGTAGATCAGTCCCTTTCTGCATTGCGCCGCCGGGGCGGTGCAAATGTCTTTCTTTGCTGTATTATAGCACCATAAACAGACGGGCGTGCGCAATACGCTAAGACGAAAAAAGAGAGCATAGATTAGACTATGCTCTCTAAAAAGTTCATTTTACCGCCACTGGAACGTTGCCATGCCGTAGACATAGATGAAAACGATAATGACAGGAGTGATATACTGAAAAACCGGACGCATCCACGGACGGATCTTGAGACCTCTGCCGGTGTTTGCTTCACGGACGAAATTATCCCAGCCCCAGCCGAACTTGTTGCAGCAGAACAGCGTCAGCACAAGCGAGCCGAGCGGCAGGACATTGTTCGAAACGATAAAGTCCCACAGATCAAGCCAGGCGGTGCCTTCCGCGAACGGCTGAAAATGAATGACGCTGTATCCGAGAGCGGTAGTCAGTGCGAGAAGGAAGATGCCTGTGCCGCAGATGATGCAGCCCTTGGGGCGAGACCAGCCGGTCAGTTCGCGCACCATCGCAAGAATGTTCTCGCACACGCCGAGAACGGTGGACAGCGCAGCAAAGATCATGAACAGGAAGAACATCGTGCCCCAGATACGGCCGCCTGCCATGTGATTGAAAACGCTTGCCATGGTGTCAAACAGCAGGCTCGGGCCGGCGTTGACCTCCAGACCATAGGTCGAGCACGCCGGGAAGATGATGAAGCCTGCAAGAATGGCAACAAACGTATCAAGCACGATGACGTTGACCGACTCACCCATCAGCGAGTGGTCCTTGTCGATGTAGCTGCCGAAAATCGCCATGCCGCCCATGCCGGTGGACAGGGTGAAGAACGCCTGATTCATCGCGCCGACGATAACCGAACCGTTGATCTTGGAAAAGTCCGGCGTAAGGTAGAAGGCAAGTCCGTCCGCCGCGCCGTCGAGCAGCGCGCTGTGAACCGCAAGCACAAGCATGAGCACGAGCAGAGCACTCATCATATATTTTGTGATCCGCTCGAGACCCTTCTGAATATCGCGGCTCAGAATGAGAAAGGCAACAGCGACCGTGACAAACAGAAACAACACGTTGATAACAGGGTTGGCGATCATGGAAGCAAAGCCGAAGGATGCGTTTTGACCGGTGAGGAATTTCACAAAATAATAGATGATCCAGCCGGTAACGACGCAGTAGAATGCCATGATGGCGATATTGCCGATTAGGCAGACCGCACCCCAAAGATGCCATTTCTGACCGGGCTTTTCGAGCCTGCGGTACATACGGACAGGACTGGTCTGCGCGGCTCTGCCGACCGAAAACTCCATGACCATAGCCGGGATTCCGAGCACGATCAGACAGATGAAATAGACCAGCATGAAGCTGCCTCCGCCGTTCTGACCGCACATCCACGGAAATTTCCATACATTTCCGCAGCCGATCGCACAGCCGGCAGAAAGCATGATGAAGCCCATGCGGCTTCCAAGACGCTCACGTTTCATTGATACTCTCTTTCCGAAAGGGCAGGAACGCTCTTTCTGCATAATACTCTTACTGTTTATCTTACTATGAAAAGAAGCATTTGTAAAATTGATAATAATGCGGTATAATAACGAAAATATCGTTTGTAGAAGGAGAGCTTTTTATGGATCTCAATGTGCTGCGGACATTCGTGGCGGTGTGCGAATATTCCGGCTTTTCGGCAGCCGGTGAACGGCTCGGCTATACGCAGTCCACCGTATCCTCGCAGATCAGGCAGCTCGAAAAAGAGCTGAATGTGGCGCTGTTCGACCGTTTTTATCATCGCATCGTGCTGACGCAGGAAGGCAGTCTGGTGCTGCGCTATGCGCGCGATGTGCTGACCGCACAGGAAAAGCTGATGGTGGCGCTCCATCATGCGGACGAGGTGACAGGCGATCTGCACCTTGCCATGTCCAGCTCGATGTGCTCACGCTATTTCGATGACGATTTCATCGACTTTCAGCGAAGCTATCCCGGCATCCGGCTGACCATTACCGAAGCCGGAACGGAAAATATGTTCAGTATGCTGCGAAAAAACGAGGCTGACCTCGTTTTCACCCTCGATACGCATATCTATGAACCAGATTTCGAGATCTGCGCAGAAAAAGAGGAGCATGTGCATTTTGTTGCGGCGGCGGGGAACGCTCTGGAGAAAAGCAAGACACTTTCCCTTGCAGAGATCATCGACGAGCCATTCGCGATGACCGAAAGCATGAGCTACCGCAGGATACTCGACAAACTGCTCGCGGCGCGCTCTGAAGCGATCACGCCGCTCATTGAGCTCGGCAATCCGACGCAGCTTTGCAGTCTCGTTTCCAAAAGTGATATGCTCACCTTCCTGCCCGATTTCATCACGAAGGCCTTTGTAGAAAACGGTATGCTGTGCCGCCTGCCGGTGACAGACTGCACTGTCTCGGTCTGGACACAGCTGCTCATCCACAAAAACAAATGGCGCTCTCCGGCACTTCAGGCATTGATTGACTTTTACCGGAAGCGCCTGGAAGAAGACGCTTGATTTTCATTTTTCGTTCTCCTATAATGAAAGAAAAAGCTGCCAAGCCGAAATGAGGGAATACCATGAAAAGTCTGGGAATAGATATCGGAACAACGACGATCAGTGCAGCCGTGCTCGAGGACGGTTGCTTTATCACGAGCGAAACCTGCAAAAACAACAGCTTTCTCGCGCCGACGCTGCCCGGAGAGCGCATACAGGACGCACAGCTCATTCTTGACACCGCGCTTCGCACGGCGGATATGCTTTTCGCACGCTATCCCGACATCGAACGCATCGGTGTAACCGGACAGATGCACGGCATCCTCTATCTCGACGGTGAGGGAAATGCAGTAAGTCCTCTGTACACGTGGCAGGACGCGCGCGGCGATGCGCCATGTGAAAAAAGCACAGACGGACAGTCGTGGACTGCATATCTGAACAGCGAGACCGGTCTCCCTGCTGCAACAGGCTATGGTCTCGTTACCCATGCCTATAATCTTGCACACGGTCTCGTGCCGACGGGCGCGGTCACGCTGTGCACGATCGGAGATTATATCGCCATGAAGCTCTGCGGCAGGCAAACGCCAGTTATGGACGCGAGCAATGCCGCAGGCCTTGGCTTTTTTGACGCAGAAAAGCGCACGTTTAACCAAACAGTACTGCGCGGCCTCGGCATTGACCCGGCGTTTCTGCCGGGTCTTACGGAGGATCGTTTTATCGGCATCTGCCGCAGCAAGGCGCGTGTTGCCGCAGCGATCGGGGATAATCAGGCGAGCTTTCTTTCGGCAGTTCGGGATCGCGAGCACGAGATGCTCGTGAACGTCGGCACCGGCAGCCAGTTTTCCGTTTTCTCGTCCCGCTGCATGACCGTGCCGGGACTCGAGACACGTCCCATGCCGGGCGGGGGATGGCTGCTCGCCGGAGCGGCGCTCTGCGGCGGCAGAGCCTATGCGTTGCTCGCGGACTTTTTCGCGCAGACAGCGCGCATGATGGGTGTGGATACGAATGCTCCATATGCGGCGATGGAAGGTCTGCTCAAAAGCGCTGGCCGCCCGGAAAACGTCCCGACGGTCCTGCCGCTGTTTGAGGGCACACGGCAGGACAGCACGCAGACCGGCAGCATCACCGGCCTCACGGCGGGGAATTTCACACCGCTCCACTTGATCTACGGCATGATGGATGGCATGGCTCACGAGCTGCATCAGATGTATCAGGCATATCGTGCCGCCGGCGGCACAGCAAAAAAACTGATCGGCTCGGGCGGCGGACTGAGAAACAACCGTTTTCTGTGCGAGAGCTTTTCGAGAGCGTTCAACTCCGCGATCACCCTGTCAGACGGCAGGGAAGAGGCGGCCTGCGGTGCTGCACTCTATGCCGCAGACTGATAATAAAAGGACGCAGTGTACGCATTTTCTGCATACGCTGCGTCCTTTTTCTGCTTACTTGCGCTTAAAACTCATGCAGTCGGTGCACTGATCGACCGAGGGGGATGCTTCGTGCGTGCCGACATGGATGCTGTCAAGCGAGCAGTATTCGGCGCTGCAGCAGTGGTTTGCACACTGTTCAACCGTACAGTGAATTGCGGTGTTGCAATGGTTCTTGTCCATGAACAGGACCTCCTTTTAAGATTTCCTGCTTAGTATGGCGTGCTTCTGCGTGCTTTATGCGTTCGAAAAACAAAAAACCGCCGCACCTCAAAATGAAGTGCGGCGGCAGAAAACAGACAGCGAAAATCAGAATTCGATCTTCTTTGCGATGTAGGCGGCAACATCCTCGATCTTGATGCGCTCCTGCTGCATCGTATCACGGTCGCGAACGGTAACACAGCCATCCTGCTCGGTCTCGAAATCGACAGTGACGCAGAACGGAGTACCGATCTCGTCCTCGCGGCGATAACGCTTGCCGATGGAGCCGGCATCGTCGAAATCGACAGGGAACTGCTTAGCCAGCTCGTGCCAGATCGGCATGGCCTTGTCGGTCAGCTTCTTGGACAGCGGCAGTACCGCAGCCTTGAACGGAGCGAGAGCCGGATGCAGGCGGAGAACAACGCGCACGTCGTCCTTGCCGTTCTTGTCCTGACCAACAACCTCTTCGTCGTAAGCGTCGATAAGGAATGCCAGTGCGACACGGTCCGCGCCAAGAGACGGCTCGATAACGTACGGGATGTACTTCTCGTTTGCTTCCTGATCGAAATATTCCATGGAAACGCCCGAGGTCTTCTGGTGCTGAGTCAGGTCGAAGTCGGTGCGGTCGGCAATGCCCCACAGCTCGCCCCAGCCGAACGGGAACAGGAACTCGAAGTCAGTGGTCGCCTTGGAATAGTGGGAAAGCTCTTCCGGCTCGTGGTCGCGCAGACGCAGATTCTCGTCCTTCATGCCGAGGGACAGCAGGAACTTGTGGCAGTAATCCTTCCAGTATGCGAACCACTCAAGATCAGTACCCGGCTTGCAGAAGAACTCAAGCTCCATCTGCTCGAACTCGCGGGTACGGAAGGTGAAGTTGCCCGGGGTGATCTCATTGCGGAAGGACTTGCCGATCTGGCCGACGCCGAACGGAACCTTCTTGCGGGTAGTGCGCTGAATATTCTGGAAGTTGACAAAGATACCCTGTGCGGTCTCCGGACGGAGATACAGCTCGTTCTTTGCGTTCTCGGTAACGCCCTGGAAGGTCTTGAACATAAGGTTGAACTGACGGATGTCCGTCCAGTTATGCTTGCCGCAGGTCGGGCAGGCGATCTCGTGCTCATCGATGAACTGCTTCATCTCGGCCTGGCTCAGCGCATCAACGCTCTTGCCAAGGTCGAAGTTATTCTCGTGGCACCAGTCCTCGATGACCTTGTCGGCACGGAAGCGCTCCTTGCACTCCTTGCAGTCCATCAGAGGGTCGGAGAAGCCGCCTACATGACCAGAGGCAACCCAGGTCATGGGGTTCATGAGAATAGCGGAGTCGAGGCCGACGTTGTACGGGCTTTCCTGTACGAACTTCTTGCGCCACGCCGCCTTGACGTTGTTTTTGAACTCAACGCCGAGCGGACCGTAGTCCCAGGTGTTCGCAAGGCCGCCGTAGATCTCCGAGCCGGAGTACACGAAGCCACGGCCCTTGCACAGGGCGACGATTTTTTCCATTGTTTTTTCGCTGTTGTTCATTTTCAATCTCCTTTTGGCACAGCTGGCTGCTGCACGAAGTTTTTTGCCCGACCAGATGAAAAAGGTCTTGACATAGATTTATTCTACATATATAATTAGTAATTGTCAAGGGAAGTTTGTACAAAGAACTTTACCAGACAAAAGAAATGTTTGGGCCTGTAGCTCAGTTGGGAGAGCGTTCGGTTCGCATCCGAGAGGTCAAGGGTTCGAATCCCTCCAGGTCCACCACAAAAACGAAGCTGAAAGCAATGATTCAGCTTCGTTTTTTTATTTTCTTGACATCGAAATTCGTTCGTGCTATAATTGCTTCAAATTTGAATAATCCATATATGGAATTCTGGAGGTGCGGCATGAATCGAGGACTGGAATTTGTGCATAAAAGCATGCTTGCATACAGTGCGGCGTGCAGGCCACTGTGTCAGAAACTCAAGCTGACGCAGACAGCATTTGATATTCTGATGTTTCTGGCGAATAACCCATGCTGCAAAACGGCGAGTGAGATCGTTGAAATCCGCCATATCAAAGCGAATCTTGTTTCGGTAAATGTAGACCGTCTGGTGAGAGAAGGGTATCTGCTCCGGCAGCCGGTGAAGGGCGACCGCAGAAAAACCGAACTGATCTGCACGGCACTCGCACAGCCTATGATCGAGCAGGGGAGAGCGGTGCAGGATAACTTTATGAAAGATCTGCTGCGAGGGATGGATGAGGCGACGCAGGCTGCCTTTTTTTCCGCCATCACCATCATCGACCGCAATATGGATGAACTGCTGAAGGAGATGAAGTAAGATGAGCGGACTTTACATGATTTTCGTGACGTTTTTCGCCGGTATGGGTGCCGGTCTTGGCACCGGCTTTGCCGGCATGAGTGCGGCGGCAGTCATCAGCCCGATGCTTATCACGTTTCTCGGAATGGACCCTTATATGGCAGTCGGTATCGCGCTGTCCTCAGATGTGCTCGCGAGTGCCGTCTCTGCATACACCTATCATAAAAACAAAAATCTGGATATTCGCAACGGCCTCATCATGATGGCGGGCGTTCTCGTGTTCACAGTCGCGGGCAGTTATATCGCAAGCCTGCTTCCGTCTGCGACAATGGGATCGTTTTCGGTATTCATGACCTTCCTGCTCGGTGTCAAATTTATCGTCCGCCCGGTTATGACAACCAAGGAGGATATGCAGCAGGTTTCGCCGCGCAGACGGATGATCCAGTCGTTGGTCTGCGGTGTGACGATCGGTTTCATCTGCGGATTTATCGGTGCAGGCGGCGGCATGATGATGCTGCTCATTCTGACGAGTGTCCTCGGCTACGAGCTCAAGACCGCGGTCGGCACGAGTGTTTTCATTATGACATTCACAGCACTGACGGGCGCTGCCTCACATTTTATGATCGGCGGCATGCCTGACTGGAGAGTCTGTCTGCTGTGTGTTGTCTTTACGCTGCTCTGGGCGCGGATCGCGGCGGTTTTCGCCAACCGCGCTCAGCCGAAAACACTCAACCGCGCAACCGGTATCGTGCTCGTTATGCTCGGCGCCGCCATCATGATGTTCAAGCTGATTGCATAAAAGAAAGGGATGAACCGTTCGGTCCATCCCTTTTCATATCGTGCAGATCTTTACACTTCTGCTGCGGCCGCAACGCCTGCCATGTCCTGCACCGGCTTGCAGGTCAGCTCCTTGCTGATCTTGCCGGCGAAGCCGGTCAGCGTCTTGCCGGGGCCTACCTCGCACGCCGAGGTCAGACCCGCCGCCATGCCGTTCTGAACCAGACGGGTCCAGCGAACAGGGGAGATCATGTGCTGCTCAAGATGCTCCGGAAGATTGCTGCAATCGTATACCTGACCGTCCAGATTGGAGTAGATATCCATAGTCGGCGCGGAGAAGGCGAAGTCGGAGACAAAAGCACGAAGCTCGGCTGCCGCCTCTGCCATGAGCGGCGTGTGGAACGCGCCGGAGACAGCGAGCGGAAGCGCACGCCGCGCACCGGCTGCCTTGCAGTTTTCGATCGCCTCTGCGAGCGCCGCCTTTTCGCCGGCGATAACGAGCTGACCCGGGCAGTTGTAGTTGACCGGACGGACAATGCCGTTCTTGACTGCTGCGCAGGCCTCTTCGATCTTCGCGTCCTCAAGGCCGAGAATCGCAGCCATGCCGCCGTCAATCGTGTCTGCTGCGTGCTGCATCAGCTTGCCGCGTTTAGAAACAATTTTAACGCCGTCCGCGAGCGTGACAACGCCTGCCGCTGCAAGGGAGGTGTACTCGCCAAGCGAAAAACCGGCCGCAGCCTTGAACGCTACTCCGTTCTCGCGCAGAGCGGCCAGAGCAGCCATAGAGTGCGTAAAAATAGCAATCTGGCTGTTTTCGGTGCGCGAAAGGGTCTCCTTGTCGCTTTCGAAGCACAGCTTTGCGACGTCGATGCCTGCGCCGTCGCTGGCTTCCTCGAATACCAGGCGCGCCGCCTTGGAATTCTCATAAAGGTCCTTGCCCATGCCGGGAGCCTGCGCACCCTGACCGGGGAAAAATGCAAAACCGTATTCCATGTCTGTTCCTCCAAAAATAAAGCTGTCTCGGTCTGCCGCACGGACAACGGTGCTTTTTTTACGCGCCGTGCTGTCAATTATGCGGTGTTACCTTGACATTTTCGTGTGCTTTTATTATAATAGTCAGAGATTACTTTGTCAATCAAACTATTGTCGCTTTTCCACGCTTTCGGGGAGAGCGATTCGAAAATTCTGGGGAGCGTGGAAATCATCAATAGTCAACTGATCGGCACGGGCGCATGCCTGCCGGATTTTGTCCTTACCAATGCAATGCTTGAGCACATGGTCGATACCAATGATGAATGGATCGTACAGCGCACAGGTGTTCGCGAACGCCGTATTGCAAAAAACATGCATACATGGGAGCTTGCGCTCGGCGCAGCGCAGGATGCGCTCGCGGACGCGAAGATCGACGCAGGCGAGCTTGATCTGATTCTGGTCAGCACCTGCACGCCCGATACCAACACGCCGAACACCGCCGCGATCCTTCAGGACAAGCTGGGCGCGGGCGCGATTGGTGCGTTCGACATCAACAATGCCTGCACCGGCTTTGTTTCCGCGACCGATATCGCGGACTGCTACATCAAGTCGGGTAAGGCGAGGACTGTGCTCGTCGTTTCGGCAGAAACGCTCAGCCGTATCGTCGACTACACCGACCGCGGCACCTGCATCCTGTTCGGCGACGGCGCAGCGGCGGCGGTTTACCGCGCGACCGAGGACGATAATCTCGGCATCCAGTCCACCTTTATCGCGGCAGACGGCTCGGGTGCGGAATATCTGCGCATGGAAGCGCTGCCGGTCGAAGACCCGTTCGCGGAGGACCGCACAGTAGATCCCAAGGCGCGTTTTCTGAAAATGCAGGGCGCAGCTGTTGTGCGCTTCACCGCGCGCGCAGTACCGCAGGCGATCGATACCGCACTTCAGCGCGCCGGAATCACCGCTGATGACATCGACTGGGTCGTTCCGCATCAGGCCAACCTGCGCATTCTGGACGTTATCGCAAGGCGTTATCATCTGCCCAAGGAAAAGGTTTACGTCAACATGGACCGCTTCGGCAACACCTCCTCGGCAAGCGTGCCGATCTGCCTCAATGAGATGCGCAGAAACGGACTGCTGCGCGAGGGTCAGACCATCGTCTGCACCGGTTTCGGCGGCGGCCTTACCTATGGCGCATTTGTACTGAAACTGTAAAGAAAAGGGGAGTCTTATTATGAAAACCAAGATCACAGAACTTCTCGGCATCGAATATCCGATCGTGCAGGGCGCGATGGCGTGGATCGCCGAGCATCATCTCGCCGCTGCCGTATCCAAGGCAGGCGGTCTCGGCATCATTGCAGGCGGCGCCGCGCCGGTAGATTATATCCGCGACGAGATCCGCAAGGCGCGTGAGATCACGGACAAGCCGCTCGGCATGAACATCATGCTGCTCTCCCCGAACGCCGATGATCTGGCGCAGCTCGCGATCGACGAAAAGATCGAGGTGCTGACCACCGGCGCAGGCAACCCGGGCAAATATATGGCCGCGTGGAAGAACGCCGGCATCAAGATCATGCCGGTCGTTGCATCGGTCGCACTGGCAAAGCGCATGGAGCGTGCCGGCGCGGATGCAGTCATCGCAGAAGGCATGGAGGGCGGCGGCCATATCGGCGAGCTGACGACCATGCCGCTCGTGCCGCAGGTCGTGGACGCGCTGAGCATTCCTGTCATCGCTGCCGGCGGTATCGCAGACGGCCGCGGCATGGCAGCATCCTTTATGCTTGGTGCAGAGGGCGTTCAGTGCGGCACGGTATTTCTCGCGTCGAACGAGTGCTGCATCTCGGACAAATATAAGGAGCTTGTTCTCAAGGCGACCGACATTTCGACCGTTGTCACCGGCCGTCCGTCCGGTCATCCGGTTCGTTCGCTGAAGACCCCGATGGCGCGCAAGTGCCTTGAACTGGAAAAAGAGAATACCGACGCTTCGCTCGAGGAGCTTGAAAAGGCAACCGCCGGTTCGCTGCGCAAGGCTGTGCAGGATGGCAACTATGAGGAAGGCACCTTCATGTCCGGCCAGATCGCAGGCATGCTCAGGGAGCTCCGTCCGTGCGAGGACATCCTCAAGGGCATGACCGCCGAGGCGGAGGAGCTGCTGAAAAATGCATACAAGAGATTTGAATAAATAACCCGATCACAGGAGAACAAAAATGGGACTTGCAATCGTAACCGGCGGCTCGCGCGGCATCGGCGCGGCCATCGCAGAAAAGCTGGCACAGGACGGTCATGACGTCCTGATCAACTGTGCCTCCTCGGTCGAAAAGGCAGAGGCAGTTGCCAAAAAATGCCGCGCATACGGCGTTCAGGCATATGTAAAGCAGTGGGATGTTGCAGACTATGACGCCTGCGCCGCTGCACTCAAAGAGATCAAGGCCGAGATCGGCGTGCCGTATATCCTCGTCAATAATGCAGGCATTACGCGCGACGGTCTGATGATCCGTATGAAGGAGGATCAGTTCGACGCCGTTATCCGCACCAATCTCAAGGGCGCGTTCAACATGCTCAGCCAGTGCGGCGCAATGATGATGCGCGCAAAGCAGGGCCGCATCATCAACATCACCTCGGTTTCTGCTTTCACCGGCAACTACGGTCAGATCAACTACACCGCAGCCAAGGCCGGCATGGTCGGCATGACCAAGACCGCCGCCAAGGAGCTCGGCGCACGCGGCATCACGGTCAACGCGGTCGCTCCGGGCTGGATCGCGACCGAAATGAGCGACAAGGTACCTGAGGAGATCCGCGAGAATGCGAAAAAGCAGATCGCTCTCGGCCGCTTCGGCAGGCCGGAGGAGATCGCAGGCGTGGTTTCCTTCCTCGCCTCTGACGCCGCAAGCTATATTTCCGGCCAGACCATTATTGCGGACGGCGGACTCTACTAAGATTTGACACTGTGCAGTGGCTGCACAGTTACGATATTGGAATGAAGGAGCAAATATATGGAACGTGTAGTAATCACCGGCATGGGCGCTATCACTCCGGTCGGCAATGACGTGCCGACGTTTTGGGAATCGCTCAAGACCGGCAAATGCGGCATCGGCCCGATCACCAAGTTTGATGTGTCCGATTTCAAGGTAAAGCTGGGTGCTGAGGTCAAGGACTTCGACCCGACTCAGTATATGGAGAAGCGTGAGGCGCGCCGCGCAGACGCAAATGTGCATTATGCAATGGCGGCAGCGATTCAGGCTGTTGAGCAGGCGGGCCTCAAGGAGGGCAATTTCGATCCCTATCGCACGGGCGTTATCTTCGGCTCGGGCGTAGGCGGTCTGCATGTTGCCGAGCAGGAGGTCCCGAAGCTGCTCGAAAAGGGTCCCGGCCGTGTTTCGCCGTTCGCTATCCCGGAGATGATCGCCAACATCGCGGC
>OODC01000259.1_pt1 | contig 39088 bp, 42 predicted proteins | sample 1671711 | NCBI WGS metagenome assembly OODC01 (sample SAMN06348184, study PRJEB24527) | human gut metagenome | reverse complement strand
CATGGCTGCACGGCGCGGCAGGCGACAGCGCCGCGAACTGGTACGGCGAGTACGGCATGACGCCGACCGATCTGCTCGCGTGTCTGCCCGGAGTCACGCGCCGATATAACACAAGGGAGTGGTGAACTGAAACGATGGCTGCCTTTGCTGCTGCTCGCCGCGCTGCTGTGCGGCTGCGGAACAGACGAAAACAGCGGCGAGGATGTGCGTGCGCACTATGAGAATGTCAGCGGATTTTCGGCGCATGTAAAAATTTTATCCGAAACAGATGATTTTACTATGGCGTTTGAGCTGGATTACGCCTATAATAAAGAGGATGTCGATGTTTTCACGATCACCGCACCCGAGTCGGTTTCCGGGGTATCGGGCCGCATCGCAGGGGACAGCGAAGCGACGCTCGCCCTGCAGTATGACGATCTGGTGCTCGACGACGCGCGGCCGGTCCGGCCGGGCATGACGCCGGCGGATGCTGTGTTCGGCGTTGTGTGCGCGCTGAGAGATACGCCGGCGGACGAAAGCTGGCGCGAGAGCGCGGACGGCACGGCACTCACCGTGCTGCACTACCGAAGCGAGAGCGGAGACGAAACCATCGAAAAACTGGTCTGGCTGCGCGAGGACAACATGCAGCCGGTCTATGCCGAGCTTTTCGCGGACGGAACGCGCGAGCTGAGCATCCGGTTTACATCGTATCAGGAAAACGGCGGATAACGCCGAAAATCAGGGGATGAAGAAAAATGCAGCCAAACAAGCATCGCACCTGGGCGGAGATCGACCTCGGTGCCATCGAACATAACTACCGCGTCATCTGCGAGGCCGCGAAAGCGCCCGTGCTGTGCGTGGTCAAGGCGGACTGCTACGGCCACGGCGCTGTGCCGGTCGCAAACCGCCTGCAAAGCATGGGCGCGCCGTATTTCGCGGTCGCGACCGTGCCGGAGGCAGTTGAACTGCGCGAAAACGGCATCGAAAAGCCGATCATTATCCTCGGCTACATCGACGCCGCGGATATGGACACTGTTGCGGAATACGGCATCACCGCGCCGGTCTACGACGAGGAGACCGCCGAGCTGCTGTCGGCGGCGGCCGTCCGCACGGGCCGCGACATCACCGTGCACTACAAGCTCGACACCGGCATGACCCGTATCGGCTTCCCGTCGTGGGAGCGCGAGGAGACCGTTCGCCGCATTCTCGAGTGCGCGAAAAAGCCGGGCCTCAGGAGCGAGGGCATCTTTACGCACTTCGCGGTGGCGGATGTGCCGTCGGGCGAGAAATACACCGAGATGCAGTATGACCGCTTCCGCGGCGTATGCGAGGGTCTGGCGGAGAACGGCCTTGACCTGCCGCTGCGCCACTGCGCGAACAGCGGCGCGATCCAGAGCTACAGGAAGATGCACTGCACGATGACCCGCGCCGGCATCATCCTGTACGGCTACCGTCCGGATGCCTCGGTGCCGCCGGTGCTCGACCTGAAGCCCGCCATGACGGTCAAGGCGCGCGTGGTGCAGGTGCGCGACATTCCGGCGCACACGACCATCAGCTACGGCCGCACATTCGAGACCGGCGAGCCGACGCATATGGCGGTCGTTTCGGTCGGCTATGCAGACGGCTTTCTGCGCACGGGCTCGGGAAAGGCGCACGTTGTTCTGGACGGCAGGCTCGCGCCCGTCATGGGCCGCATCTGCATGGATATGTGCATGGTGCGCATCCCGGAGGGCGCGCAGGTGCACCGCGGCGACGAGGTCACGGTGTTCGGTCCGGGCGCGTGGACGGCGGAGGATGCCGCCGAGGCCGCCGGTACGATCTCGTATGAGGTGCTGTGCGCGGTCAGCCGCCGCGTGCCGAGGTACTGCATCGGTTAAAATCGCATAGAATGAAGCGGGGAAGCAAATCTGCAAAATTGCATCCTCGCTTTTTTCTGTTCCCGGCTATAATTTTCGCACAGCATGGGGACAATAGGTTTGCACCCGAAAGGGACGCGAATCTATGAGCGGAGAGTGACTGAATATGGACAGCAGCATTAAACGCGGCGATATTTACTATGCAGACCTCAGTCCGGTGGTCGGGAGCGAGCAGGGTGGAGTGCGTCCGGTGCTGATCGTGCAGAACAACGTCGGCAACCGGTACAGCCCTACCGTCATAGCCGCTGCCATTACATCGCAGGTGAACAAGGCGAAAATGCCGACGCATATTTCGCTCGGCGCACCGAACTACGGACTGACCAGGGACTCGATCATTCTGACCGAGCAGATCCGGACGCTCGATAAGCGCCGCCTGCGCGAAAAAATGGGTACGCTCGACGAGCGGGCGATGCGCCATGTGGATGAAGCACTGGCGGTCAGCTTCGGTCTGGGCAGCGTACAGGGCTGAGGTTCTAACAGAAAACGAGACCGCGTACCTTGTAATACGACGGTCTCGTTTTTCTTATGGGGGGATGTGCATGCGGACGGCGGTGTATTTTGAAGGGCGGAGGGCAGGTTCGCTCGACTGGCGGCAGGAGCCCGGCGGCGTGCGTGCCGTGCTCGACTGCGAGCTATGCTCTGCGTGCATCCTGCGCGTTTATGCGGAAACAGAGGGAGCCGCGCCGCTCTATGTCGGTCTGCCCGAGCCGCAGGGCGGCAGGCTGCGCCTTGCAAGGCGTCTGTCGGCCGAAACACTGCGGCAGGCCGGATGGACAGGGAAAGAACCGCTGCGCGTGTATCTTGCCGAGCGGCAGGAGCAGGCGCCGCGTGTCGAGCCGGAGAAACGTGCGCCGCGCAGCGAGCCGCCGCGCACCGGGGACGCAGTGCTTGACGCGCTCATCGAGGCGGGCGCAGTCAGCGCGGAGCGGACGGAGGACGGGGTCTGTCTGTCCTGTCCGTTTTCGCCGCACGAGCCGTTCGCCCTCGCGCCGGCCTTCGTGCTGTGCCGCGCGGTGCAGGGGAGAGCGGTGCTCGACTGGAAAACAGAAGGCGCAGCCGAACCGGCTGCGCCCTCAGAAATGGATTGATTTTTACTTTACGATAGCCTTTGCTTCGAGGTAGTAGCGCTTCTCGTGCGCTTCACCCATGGAGAAGGTCTTGCGCGGCAGCACGCCGTCGAATACAACGCCGCGGAACAGGTCATTCTTGGCGATGTCCGGCAGGATGAAGCCGAAGTTGCCCTTTTTCTCGGCGAGCGAGACGACAACGTCCGCGCCGTGGATAAAGTCGATCTTGACGTCCTTGTGCTCGGCGAGGAAGGCGTCCAGGCCGGTCTGGATGGTCGCGACCGGGATGGCCCACTTCGGGTCCTCGACAACGAATACGCCGTTCTTCTCTGCGGAGACGAACGGATAGAAGTGTGCGCCCTCGGTCTCCGGCGCGTTGTCCGCAACATATGCCTTGCAGCCCTGTGCCTCATAGAACGCGGTGAGAGACTTCAGCAGCTCCTCGCCGTCTACGCCGAACAGTGCGCGGTGGATCGGCTCGATGATGATGCTCTCGTCGTGGATGTTGACGATCTCCGCGAGCGCGAAGCGAGCCGGATGGTTTTCCTGCTCCTCGGGGGTCAGCCCCTTCTTGACCTCCTCCCAGTATGCCTTGGCGGTAGCCATGGAGTGGTTGCCGTCACCGACTGCGTAGGGGAGGAGCGCCTGCGCGTCCGTGCAGCCGTACTTCGCGTTGAAGGTCTCGCGGTCGCACAGCGCCTCCAGACCGCTCTCGATCGCGTCGGTGTCCTTGCCCTGCGGAATGAACCAGCCGGTGATGTGGCCGCCGTTCTGCATGAGGTCGGTATCATACAGCTTGGAGAAGGAGCCGGTCTTTTCGAACAGCGGCTCGATGATCCTGCGGTCGGGGTCGTCGATGAGGATCATGATGTGCGGCAGCTCGAGGCAGGCGCCCTCGCGCACCTTCAGACGGGGCGGGATGCGCTCAACGACCGTCTTTTCGGTCGGGCGGATAAGAGATGCCGAGCCGGGGGTGTACTCGTAGGCCTCCAGGTCGACCGCGAGCACGATGCCGCGGCGCGGCGCCGAGCCGCCGGACCAGCGTTCGGTCAGTACCGCGCCGGCAGGCAGGGTGCGCAGCGTGCCGTCCTGCACGTACTGCTGCATGGTCTTGTGGATGCGCTCGATATGGGACGCGACGTCTGCGTCCTCGAGATAGACCTCGGGCAGGGTCAGACGCAGCGTAGACGGTGCGTCGCCGACGATGCGGTCGGTCTCCGCCCAGTATTCGGGCTGAGAGGTGTACTGGTCACAGGCGATGACCGCCCATTTGGACAGGTCGGTGCCTTCGCGGGGCATCATGATTTCGGGAATTCGTGTGCAGCGATTTGCCATTGGGATAGTCCTCCTTACAGGGATAACATATGTCTTTAGTATAGCAGAAAATCCGCGATATGGCACAGAAAATATCGAAGGATGCAACATTTTTTTGAGAATGCTCAGATGCACTTGACGAAAACGACAATATAACGTACAATTAGAGTGGTAAAATTGTAAGGAATTACAGGAAAGACAAGACGCATGAGAGTGGAGGAAGGAAAGATATGTTGAAAATCAAGGCGATCGGCGTTTCCGAGGGTCTCGCGCGCGCAAAGGCGCTCGTGATCCGGGACGTCGACCTGACTGTGGTAAGAAATATGGTCACGGACATCGAATCGGAGCAGCAGCGCGCACTGGAGGCGGTCGAAAACGCCAAGGCGCAGATCGCGGCGCTGCGGGACGAGACCGAGAAGAATATCGGCCCGAAGGAGGCGGAGATCTTTGACGCGCATCTGATGATGCTCGAGGACCCGGATTTCGTCGAGGGCATGACGAATGAGATCGCAGACGAGAGCGTGTGCGCGGAGTTTGCGTGCATGGTCAACTGCGAGAATTTTCAGGCGATGTTCCGCGCGATGGATGACGAGTATATGCAGGCGCGCGCCGCCGACATCGGCGATATTTCGATGCGCGTGCTCAAAAACCTCAAGGGCATCGCGGAAAATCCGCTCGACACGATCACTGAGCCGTGCATCGTCGTCGCGAACGACCTTACGCCGTCGGATACCGCGAAGATGGGCGGCAAGCCGGTCGTCGGCTTTATCACGAAGATCGGCGGCCGCACGAGCCATTCGGCCATCATGGCGCGCTCGATGGGCATTCCGGCGGTCGTCGGCGCGGGCGAAAAGCTCGACCCGATCGAGGACGGCATGGAGCTGCTGATCGACGGCGCAGCCGGCGAGCTGATCGTACAGCCGGACGAGGAGACGCTCGTGCAGTTCGCGGAAAAGAAGGCGAAGGATGATGAGCGCCGCGCAATGCTCGCGGCGTTCCGGGACCGTCCGGGCGAGACGAGCGACGGCCGCCGCATCATCATCGAGGGCAACATCGGCACGCCGGGCGACGCGGTGCGCGTCATGGAGCTGGGCGGCGAGGGCGTCGGCCTGTTCCGCTCGGAATTCCTGTTCATGGACCGTCCCGATCTGCCGAGCGAGGAGGAGCAGTTCCAGGCGTACAAAAAGGCGGTCGAGACCATGGACGGCCGTCCGGTCATCATCCGCACGCTCGACATCGGCGGCGACAAGGAGGTTCCGGCGCTCGATCTGGAAAAGGAGCAGAATCCGTTCCTCGGCTACCGCGCCATCCGTATCTGCCTCGACCGCACCGACCTGTTCCTCGTACAGCTGCGCGCGCTGCTGCGCGCCGCCCGGTACGGCGACCTGCGCATCATGTTCCCGATGATCTCGTCGGTCGACGAGCTGCGTAACGCGAAGCAGGTGCTCCGCGAGGCGAGCGATCTGCTCGACGCAGAGGGCGTAGACTATAACCCGAACGTCAAGGTCGGCATCATGGTCGAAATCCCGGTCGCGGCGGTCTGCGCGGATGTGCTCGCGCAGGAGGCGGACTTTTTCTCCATCGGCACGAACGACCTCATTCAGTATTCGTGCGCGGTCGACCGCATCAACGAGAAGATCTCGTACCTCTACCGTCCGCTCCATCCGGGCGTGCTGCGGCTGATCGCCATAACCGCGAAGGCGGCGAACGAAAACGGCATCGAGTGCGGCGTGTGCGGCGAGATGGCCGGCACGCCGGGCATGGCGAGCGTGCTGTGCGGTCTGGGCGTGACCAATCTGTCCATGTCGGCGTCCGCGATGCCGGCGGCCAAGGCAGACCTTGCGGCGCATTCGTATGCGGAGTGCCGCGAGCTGGCGCAGAGACTGCTGAAAACCGCAAGCGCGGAGGAGGCGGAGAATATCTTCGCGGAGTGGCGCGGCGAATAAGCATATAACACAGGAAAGACCATCCGGAACCGAAAAAAACGGTCCGGATGGTCTTTTTATGTATAGATTTCTTATAGACGGCATATACTGGACTGTCAGCCGGAGGGAGGAAGAAACATGGGAGAGGAGAAAAGCGCGCGGTATACCATCATTCTCGGCGTCTGCCTGCTGCTGTGCCTGCTGATGCTCGGCAGGATGCTGGTCGGACGGTCGGAGAGCGAAGCGCCGCCGGACGGCACCGAACCGGTCGAGACCGTGCCCGAGGAGCAGCAGGAGCCGCAGCTATCGCTTGTGATGACGATGAGCGAGAGTGATCTGGCGAATTTCCTGCTGCAGTATCTGCCGTTTACGCCGCGCGGCCTTTCGGTAAGCATCGGGGCGGACGAAACCGCGTCGATGTCCATGAGTGTCGACAGGGCGGAGCTGGAGGAGAGCGGTCTGCTCACCGGCCATTTCCGCGCCGCGGCGCAGCTGCTGCCCGAGCGGTGCTCGCTTGCCGGTAAATGGGGCGTCCGGGCGGAGCAGGGCAGGCTGCAGTTTACCTGCCTGAGCGCGCAGCTGAACGATGCTGACCTGCCGCAGACGGCGGCGGAGCTTGTGACGGACGCCATGGCGAATGCGCTGAACCGCAAGCTTGAAGAGCTGAATGTCGCGCCGCAGCGCCTTGCATGGAGCGACGGCGAGATAGAGATCTACGCATGAAAAAAAGCACCGGCCTCGAAGGAGGTCGGTGCAGATTGTTCTATCAGTCGAAGATCACGCGGCCGCCGCCCTGGAAACGGGTAGCGTAGGAGCCGCTGAGCGAGTCATACTTGACGACGTCGCCGGTGTGCGGTGCGTGGATGAACTGGCCGTCGCCGACATAGATGCCGACATGGCTGATCGAGTAAGCGCTGCTGCCGAAGAATACCAGATCGCCCGGCAGAAGCTCGTCACGGGAGACGCGGGTCGTGGTGTCGAACTGCGCCTGCGCCACGCGCTCGATCGAGCAGACCGTGTTCTTGTAGACGTAGGATGTAAAGCCGGAGCAGTCAAAACCGGACGGGGTGCTGCCGCCGTAGACATACGGAACGCCGAGGAACTTCGCGGCGTAATCCAGAACTGCGGTGCGCTTTGCGCTCAGACCGGAGTAGGATGCCATGTTGGCGGACGAGGATACCGAAGTGGTTATGTAGTCGGCCTTGATGTAGCCGGACTTGCCGTTAACCGAAACCTTGTACCAGCCGTTCTCCTTGGCGCCCAGCGTGACGGCGGTGCCGTTTGCGAGGGATGCCAGAATATCGGACGAGGTGTTCGCCTCGGCGCGGAGATTGACGGTCGAGGAGCAGGATACCTTGCCTGCGGTGGCCGCCGGAGCGGACGCCGTGGTGCCGGCGGAAGCGGAAGAGCTGCTTACCTGAACATAGTCCGGGTGAACGTAGCCGGTCTTGCCGTTAACCGAAACCTTGTACCAGCCGCCGCTGACGCCCGTGATGGTGACGGCAGTGCCGTTCGACAGGGACGTGAGAATGCTGGACGAGGTGTTCGCTTCGCTTCTGAGGTTGACGGTAGAAGAGCAGGTGATCTTGCCGGAGCCGACGGAGAAGTCGGTCGCGGTCGTGCCGGTCAGGTAAGAGCCGCTTACGTAGCCTTCCTTGCCGTCAACGATCACCTTGTACCATTCGCTGCTGTTGTTCGTTACCGCTACGGTCGTGCCCTGAGAGAGCGTCGCAATGACGCTGCCGCCGGGTGCAGAACGCAGGTAAAGCGAATCTGCCTTGACCTTGGCCTGATACACAGCCAGCGAGCTGGGGAGCAGCATGGATGCGGTCAGTGCACCGGAAACGAGCAGTCGAAACAGTGTTTTGGTGGATTTCATAATAAGCCTCCGTTTTTTAGTCGGAAAGTTGTGCGCCGTTGAGCCGCTTATCTGCTGCCCAGTGCGCGGTCGAGCCAGATCGAGGCGATGTCCATCGCGCTCCACAGGCTGTTCTTCTCGGTTTTCTTTACGATACGGTCCTTGTTGCGGACGTTCGCGCCGGTCTGCTGAAGCTGTACGGAAACACGCTTTGCAACCGGAAGATCCTTCATGTCAGCGGAGTCAAGGATCTGCATCATGATGATATGGGAGTCACTCATCGAACCGTAGTAGATGATGTTGTCCTTACGCATCAGAGGATGTCCCTTGTATTCCAGAAGGTCATTCTTCTTGCTGGTGGTAGGCATTTTCTGCACTCCTTATAGTCTGCACATAGTTACAAAATGGTTACATTTCAAAGTTACATTACGGTTACAGTATAACACGCTGATATAGCTTTGTCAAATGTTCTTTTTCAAAATGTCATAAAAGTTCCTTAAAACCGCGAAAGCAAACGTTTTCGACGGGTTTTTGCGTGATAAGCCGGAGGGTATACGAAACGTAATACAGGGAAAATGCACAGCGGAAGGGTTACAGATGCGCCTGTTCACAAAAATGTAACAATTACCCGAAACGCCGTTCCGAGCACCGCCGCGCTCTTCACTCTTTCCCGTGTTTGTGCTACAATAAACAGAAGCAAGAATGAAGAGAAGCCTGTCGGAAAAACGCAGTTTTTCGACAGGCTTATGAAGAGGAGTACGGCATGAAATTTGCTTTCTTTACGCTCGGCTGCAAGGTCAATCTGTTCGAGACGCAGGCGCTCTCGCAGCTTGCCGCCGAGCGCGGACACGAGATCGTAGACAGCGGCGCGGATGCGGTCATCATCAACACCTGCACGGTCACATCGGTCTCCGACCATAAAAATATCCGCGCGTTCCACAGACTCCGCCGGGACAACCCCCGCGCGGTCATCGCGGCGTGCGGCTGCTTTGCGCAGATCGACCCGGAGCGCGTACAGGCGACCGGCGAGGTCGATATCGTCTGCGGCACGCAGGACCGCGCACAGATCATTGAGCGCTGTGAAGCGGCGGTGCAGGGCAGAGAAGCGGCTCTGCCGCAGGGAAGCGGCGGCTATGAGTCTCTGCCGGCCGGCATTCCGCAGGGACGCACACGCGCCCTCCTTAAAATAGAGGATGGCTGCAACAACTTCTGCACCTACTGCATCATTCCATACGCGCGCGGCCGGGTACGCTCGCTGCCGCCGGAGCAGGCGCTTGCCGAGGCACGACGCCTCGGCGCGGCAGGCGTGCACGAGATCGTGCTGACGGGCATCGAGATCGCCTCCTACGGCCGCGACCTTGCGCCGCGTCTGACGCTCACCGATCTGCTCGAGCAGCTGCTCGGGGCGCTGCCGGACATCCGGTTTCGTCTCGGCTCGCTCGATCCGCGCATAATAGATGAAGCGTTCTGCGAGCGGCTGCGCGGCTTTGACAACCTCGCCCTGCATTTCCATCTGTCCATGCAGAGCGGCTGCGACAGCGTGCTGGAGCGCATGGGGCGCAGATATACGTCGGCTGAGTTCCATGCGTGCTGTGAGCGCCTGCGGCGGGCCTTCCCCGACTGCTCGATCACGACCGACCTCATCGTCGGCTTCCCGGGCGAGACTGAGGAGGAATTTGAAACCACGCTGCGCTTTCTGGAGAAATGCGCGTTCGCGTCGGTGCACGTTTTCCCGTATTCGCCGCGCGAGGGGACGAAGGCGGCGGATATGCCGGGGCAGCTCGATAAAACGGTCAAAACAGAGCGAGCCGAACGGGCGAAGCGCGTCGCGGCTGTGCTCAGCGAGAACTGCCGCCGCGGCTTTATCGGACGGGAGCTTGAGGTGCTTCCGGAGCACCCGGCGGGCGGTGTGTGGGCCGCGCACGGACGCTACGGCTTTCCGATATATATAGAAGGGGAGCAGGTGCACAAAAATCAGCCGCGCCGCGTGCGTCTCACTACCTTATATAAGGATGGCCTCAAGGGCGAAATCGTTGAGTAATGCGATTGCCGGCGAAACGTCAGCTTCGCGACAGTCAGTAACCAAAGCGGAGCCTCCTCCATAGAATGAAGTGTAAGCGGTGCGGCGCAGGAGCCGCGCGCTGATCATTCTGACAGGAGGAAATACACATGTGCAACTCGAATTCTCTCTGGGGCGATAACTGGCTTTGGTGGATCATCCTTATCATCATCCTGATCTGGGTATGCGGCGGTCAGAACGGCTGCTGCGGCGACAACAATAACTGCTGCGGCGGCTGCGGCTGCTGAGTCACGCGCGGCGCTGTCCCGTGAGAAGGGGCGGCGCCGCCTTTTCCGTGTGCGCCGCTCTGGCTGAAAACGCAGTTTTTGTCACACTCGGAAAAAAATCGGGAAAATTTCAGATTTCCTCTTGCCAAAGCGGGGGAAGTGTGGTATTCTAAATAAGCACTGTTCAGGGGCAAACTCTGAACGGAAATTTGGAATTATGATTTTGGAGGATACCGATTATGACCGCAGGTGAATTTCGTAACGGCGTAACTTTTGAAATGGACGGTCAGGTACAGCAGGTTATTGAGTTCCAGCATGTAAAGCCGGGCAAGGGCGCTGCTTTTGTTCGTGTCAAGATGAAGAACGTCGTAACCGGTGCGGTTACTGAGACCTCCTTTAACCCGACTGCAAAGTTCGAGGAAGCTTTCGTAGAGCGCCGCGAGATGCAGTATCTGTACAATGAGGGCGACCTGTACTACTTCATGGACAACGAGACCTACGAGCAGATCCCGATCAGCAAGGACACTCTGGGCGACGACTTCCGTTTCGTGAAGGAGAACGAGAACGTTAAGGTTCTTTCCTACAAGGGCAGCGTATTCGCTGTTGAGCCGCCGCTGTTCGTTGAGCTCGAGATCACTGAGACCGAGCCGGGCGTTAAGGGCAATACCGCTACCAACGTACTCAAGCCGGCTACCGTAGAGACCGGTGCTGTCGTCAAGGTTCCGATCTTTATCGAGCAGGGTGAGCGCATTCAGATCGACACCCGTACCGGTGAGTATCTGGGCCGCAGCAAGAAGTAAGGTCACAACTGAAAACTGGTCACAGGGGACGGCAGTCCGCTGCCCCCTGTATTTGGACATTTAGCTCAGCTGGAAGAGCATCCGCTTGACGTGCGGAAGGTCAGCGGTTCGAACCCGTTAATGTCCACCAACCTGGACATTTAGCTCAGCTGGAAGAGCATCCGCTTGACGTGCGGAAGGTCAGCGGTTCGAACCCGTTAATGTCCACCAACCTGGACATTTAGCTCAGCTGGAAGAGCATCCGCTTGACGTGCGGAAGGTCAGCGGTTCGAACCCGTTAATGTCCACCAGTTCTGGAGCGCTGTTTGATGCAGCGCTCTTTTTCTTTGCGTAAAAATTGTTCAGGCTGCCGAAAAAATCCGTGCTGTAACTATACTTTTCTCTCGGGTTATGCTATACTGATGGAAAAGGAAGGGAGGATGGAGCATGTTGTTTGGCATAGACAGCCTGTATTTCTGGCTGGCTGTCATCATTATCAGCATTGCGGCGGAGGCGGCGACGCTTGGTCTGTGCGGCATCTGGTTCGCGGCCGGGGGCGCGGCGGCGCTCGTCGCGGCAACCTTCGGCGCATCTATATGGATGCAGCTCGTGATTTTTGTCCTGCTGTCCGCAGTCATGCTGCTGCTCGTGCGTCCGCTGTTCAGCCGCTTCCTCAAGGCGGGCAGACAGGCGACAAATGCCGACCGCATCATCGGTCAGAGCGCCGTGGTCACTGAGCCGATCGACAATCTGGCGGAGACCGGCGCGGTGCGCGTGCTCGGCAAGGAATGGACCGCGCGCACGAAGGACGGCACTCCCGTTCCTGCCGGAGCCAGAGTGACGATCCTCGAAATTCGCGGCGTCAAGGCAATCGTTCAGAAAATCGAAACCAACGGAGAAAAGGAGTAAAGTATGCCCTTGTTTTTCATCGGACCCCTGATCTGGATCGTTCTGCTGATCCTGCTCATCGCGTTCATCGCGAGCAATATCGTTATCGTCCCGCAGGCGCGCGCCTACGTCATCGAACGTCTGGGCACCTACCGCGATACCTGGAACACCGGCCTGCATTTCAAGGTGCCGCTGTTCGAGCGCATCGCGCGCAAGGTAACGCTCAAGGAGCAGGTCGTTGACTTTCCGCCGCAGCCGGTCATCACCAAGGACAACGTAACCATGCAGATCGACACGGTCGTTTATTTCCAGATCACCGACCCGAAAATGTTCACCTACGGCATTGAAAGCCCGATGGCGGCGATCGAAAATCTGACCGCGACCACACTGCGAAATATCATCGGCGACCTCGAGCTTGACCAGACACTCACCAGCCGCGACATCATTAACACCAAGATGCGCGCGATCCTGGACGAGGCGACCGATGCCTGGGGCATCAAGGTCAACCGCGTCGAGCTGAAGAACATCATTCCGCCGGCCGCTATTCAGGAGTCGATGGAAAAGCAGATGAAGGCGGAGCGCGAGCGCCGCGAGGCTATTCTGGTCGCGGAAGGCAAAAAGCAGTCCGCCATTCTGGTCGCAGAGGGCGAAAAGGAAGCGGCCGTTCTGGCGGCTGAGGCAACCCGGCTTTCCAAGATCAAGGAAGCGCAGGGCGAAGCAGAGGCGCTGCTCGCCGTGCAGAAGGCGCTTGCGGATTCTATCGCGCTGCTGAACGATGCGGCGCCGTCCGAGCAGGTCATTCGCCTCAAGTCGCTCGAGGCGTTCGGCAAGGCAGCTGACGGCAAGGCGACCAAGATCATCATTCCGAGCGAGATCCAGAGCCTTGCGGGCCTTGCCTCCTCGTTCAAGGAAGTCATGACCGAGCCGAAGGACAGCAAGTAAATCGAGAAAATTTGGGGACTCTCCATAAACGGGAGTCCCTTTTCTTGTGCAGAGTTGCTGAAATTTGCGCGAAAAATACACAAAAAAGAATATGAGAATTTAGCTTGGATTTATACGGCCTGCCGAAAATAGACAAAAAGGTTCGAAAGTGATTGACAAACGCCGCGCGAAGTTCTATGATGAATTCGTCAAAAGGATAAATGCTTTGAACAGGACACGGTTTCCCGCATCACCGCTTTCAGAAAGCCGCCGGTTGTGCAAGACGGCAGCAAGGCGCGGAGAAATTATCCCCTGCGAGCAGCTCGAACGAAAGGCAGAAGTAGTTCGAGACGGAAGCCTCCGTTACAGGGTCACGCTTTCCGGCGCAGCGGCACCGGGCGGCGGATGAGCGGCCGGATTTTTTCCGGCAAGCAGAGTGGTAACGCGGAAGCGCAGCCGACTGAGTCGGAAATGCCTTCGTCTTTGCAGGTTCTCCCGAAGGGGAGAGCAGACAAAGACGAGGGCTTTTTTTGTATCTGCCGTGCACGCTCATTGACAGGAAAGCCGCAAATCCAAACGGAAAAGAGAAGAAAAACCATGAACACACTTACAATCGTGCTGATCGCGGCTGTTGTTCTTGCCTGCGCCTATGTATTCTATGGACGCTGGCTCGCGAACAAATGGGGCATCGATCCTAAGACTAAGACCCCGGCCGTCGAGCTGAACGACGGAAAGGACTTCGTTCCGACCAACGGCTGGACGGTATTCAGCCATCAGTTTTCGTCTATCGCAGGCGCCGGCCCTGTAACCGGTGCAATTCAGGCCGCAGCCTTCGGCTGGCTGCCGGTGCTGCTCTGGGTGCTGATCGGCGGTGTATTCTTCGGCGCGGTCGCGGACTTCGGTGCGCTGTACGCCTCGGTCAAGAACAAGGGCAAGTCGATGGGCATGCTGATCGAGAAGTATATCGGCAGGACCGGCCGCAAGCTGTTCCTCGTATTCTCGTGGATCTTCTGCTGCATCGTCATCGCGGCGTTCGCTGATATGGTAGCCGGTACGTTCAACGCCTTCGCGGCCAGCGACACAGGCGTCATGGAGCTGTCTCCGGCGGCTCAGACCAACGGCGCTGCCGGCATGGTTTCGATCATGTTTATGGTGTTCGCCGTTGTATTCGGCCTCATCCAGAAGAAGTTTGACTTCAAGGGCTGGAAGGAAGCCGTTCTCAGCATCGTATTCATCATCCTGTCCTTTGTCATCGGCGCAAACTGCCCGCTGATCTTCAGCAAGGCGGCATGGAGCTACATCACCTTTATCTACATCTTCTTCGCAGCAGTCCTCCCGATGTGGCTGCTCAAGCAGCCGCGCGACTACATGACGACCTTCATGTTCATCTGCATGATCGCCGGTGCGGTCGTCGGTCTGGTCGTTGCGCATCCGACCATGAACCTGCCGGTATTCACCGGCTTCACCAACGAAAAGCTCGGCACGATGTTCCCGATTCTGTTCGTAACGGTTGCGTGCGGCGCGGTTTCCGGCTTCCACAGTCTGGTTTCCTCCGGTACGTCCTCCAAGACCATCGAGAATGAAAAGGATATGCCGAAGGTCGGCTACGGCGCCATGGTGCTGGAAAGCCTGCTGGCAGTTCTCGCGCTGTGCGTTGCCGGTGCGGCTGCCGCAGCAGACGGCACCCCGGCGGCTGGCACGCCGTTCCAGGTATTCAGCAGCGGCGTTGCGGGCTTCTTCGAAATGTTCGGCGTTCCGGTCTATGTCGCGACCGTATTCATGACCATGTGCGTTTCCGCTCTGGCGCTGACCAGTCTGGACGCAGTTGCCCGCATCGGCCGTATGAGCTTTCAGGAGCTGTTCTCGGTCGATGACATGGAGCACGCAGAGGGCTGGAGAAAGCTGTTCTGCAACGTCTATTTCTCCACTATCCTTACCCTTGCGTTCGGCTATGTGCTGACCAAGGTCGGCTATGCCAACATCTGGCCGCTGTTCGGTTCGGCAAACCAGCTGCTGAGCGCTCTGGTGCTCATCACGCTGTGCGTATTCCTCAGAGTCACCGGCCGCAGCAACAAGATGATTTTCCCGCCGCTGATCATCATGCTGTGCGTCACCTTCACCGCTCTGGTGCAGCGCCTGCTTGCGATGGTAAAGGCGATCTCTGCGGCGGCCTCGACGACGATCCCGGCAGGCGAGACCACCTGGGGCGCGGTATTCATCGCAAACGGTCTCCAGCTCATCCTCGCAGTTCTGCTGATCGTGCTCGGTCTGACGATCGTTATCCACTCGTTCAAGGCCTATGCAAAGAGCGAAAAGGACAGCGAAAGCGCAAAAGCATAAGGCAGACCGTAAAAAGTCTGACGAAATAAGAAGTTTTTCGGCTGTAACATGAAAAAACCCGGCTTTCTTTCGAGAAGGCCGGGTTTTTCTTTTTTATGCCGATATGGTATAATAAGAGCAAAAGCAACGGAGGCGAAAGCATGGAACTGACTCATCTGGACGAAACGGGTGCGGCGCGCATGGTGGACGTAGGGGAGAAGGCGGTGACGCGGCGCACGGCCTGTGCACAGTCGGTCATTACGATGAAGCCGGAGACGCTGCGCATGATCTGCGAGGACCGCGCGCCGAAGGGCGATGTTTTCGCGTGCGCGCGCATTGCGGGCATCATGGCCGCGAAAAAGACGAGCGAGCTTATCCCGATGTGCCATCCCATCCCCATCGAGAGCGTGAAGATCGACATTGAAGCCGTCTCGGACACGCAGGTCCGTATCATCAGTACGCTGCGCTGCTCGCACAAGACCGGCATCGAGATGGAGGCGCTGACAGCGGCTTCCATCGCAGCGCTGACGATCTACGATATGTGCAAGGCGGTCGACCGCGGCATGCGCATCGACCAGACGCTGCTGCTGCACAAGGACGGCGGCAGGAGCGGAGAATACAGCAGGACGAACGAATAAGCCGCAGGGAGCGAGAAATATGAACCTTTTAGAGCAATTTCAGACCATAAGGGATAGCGCGGAGCACGGCCTTGCATCGGCGCTGCATTTCGAGGCGGAGGGCGCGGAGCTTGTGCGCAGCTTCCGCCCGAATGAGCGGCTGATCCTGCTCGGCGGCGGCAATATCGCGCAGCCGCTCTGCCGTTACGCCGCCGACCTTGGCTTTTCGGTCATCGTAGCGGACGACCGTCCGACCTTCGCGAACCGGCCGCGCTTTCCCGAAGCGCACACGGTGTACTGCGACCGGTTCGATAACGCGATCGACCGGATCGGTATCGGTGCGGGCGATTACGTCGCGGTCATCACGCGCGGGCACCGCTATGATGCGGACTGCCTGCGCAAAATCCTGCGCGGCACGATGCCGAAATATCTCGGCATGATCGGCTCGAAGCGGCGCACAGCCGGTCTGCTGAACCTGCTCGAGGGCGAGGGCTTCGACCGGGCGCAGCTGGACGCCATTCATACGCCGATCGGTCTGGACATCGGCGCGCTGAGCGTCAAGGAAATTGCGATTTCCATCGTCGCGGAGCTGATCGCCTGCCGCCGCGCAGACACAAACCGCCGCTCACACAGCAGCATCATGACGAGCGAGGACATCGACCTGCCGCTGCTGCGCTATGTCGCGGACGAGAGAATCGACAAGGTGCTGCTGCTCGTGTACGATACGAGCGGCTCGACGCCGGTGAAATCCGGCGCATTTATGGCGGTGGACAGCTCGACGAAATTCATGGGTACGATCGGCGGCGGATGCAGCGAGAGCGCCGTCCTGCGGCAGGCCTACTACCTCATCGGCACGGGCGAAAGCAGGAGCGTCTCGATCGATATGTCGAACGATGTGGCGGAAAAAGAGGGTATGGTCTGCGGCGGACAGATGAAGGTGCTGCTCGCGGACCTCTCAAAGAGATAAGAAAAAGACGAACGATACCGGTCTCTCACGGAGTATCGTTCGTCTCTTTTTTGCTTTATAGCGGAAGGGGAACGCTGTGCGTCTGCCCGTTTTCCGTCCAGTGCACCTCATTATCCTGCACGAACAGGCCGGTGCAGCGGCGGCCGCCTGCGTTCAGAAAGACCGCGCGCCCATCCTGCGTCAGCAGATACAGGTTGTTGTAGTAGTCCTCGGCAGCGCGGTTGGCGGCGGTGTGGCCGAATACGAAGCCGACCATTGCACCGTTCTCCAGCCGAACATAATTTGTGAAATCGAAGCCGGAATAGGGGGCAGAGGCGAGTTCGGAGGCCCGCATGCGCTCGCGGTCGTGCTGGTAGGCAGGCGTTTCAGTATACGCGCCGCCCGGATAGAGCGTGTCGCAGGACAGGTATTTTCTGCCGGGCAGACAGCAGCCGCTCTGTGCAGGCGCGGCTGCCGCACCGAGCGGCGTACCGCAGTACATGCAGAATTTCGCGCCGTCCGGCAGCGCCTTTCCGCAGTTCATACAAAACATAGGGTCTCTCCTTATTTCATGTAGGCAGTGATGCCGTTCGCGTCCATCCATGCGCGCTTGTGCTGCATCAGAAGATCAAGCACGGGATCGGTGCGCGAAAATCGGTCGCTGAGGTATTTCTGGAGCTTGAACAGGTCGTCATAGGTGAGGTAGGGGTAGTCTGTGTTTCCGTATTCGCCGTCCTGCGAGACCTGATAATGCAGGTTGCCGTCCGGAAGGACCCAGTCCTCGCCGGTCTCATCGACCGCGAGCAGCATCCTGTCGGCGAGCGCGGAAAGACTGTCGTCCGCGAGCGCGTCCGAAGCCCTGTACAGGAACAGGATCTCCGCGAGCTGATGATTGAGGCTCGTGTGCGAGACACTGGACATGCCCTCATGCCAGTAATCCGGGATAAACCAGCCGCCGAGACCGGTCTCGGAATGATAATTCTCCGCGAAATTCTTGAAAAAGACGCAGTAGCGGCGGAGCGAATCCCGATAGATATCCGAGGGGAAGCGGTACTCCGCAAGAAGCAGCAGACCTGCAAATTCCGTGTTGAAGCGCGTATCAAAGAAACCGGCGCCGATGCCGTACTCGCTTTCGAGCCATGTACTGCCCGACAGCGTCGGCCAACAGCCGTCATCACTCTGCTCGGAGATCATGGTATCGAGCATGGCGATGCTGAGGTCGCGCGCCGTGCGGGTCGAGCCGGCCTGATAGAGAAAGCTCCTGATCATATAGGAGGCGGCATTGCGGAAGAAAACGCGGTTTCCGGTCGGAATGTAGGTCTCGGGGGAGGGAGTGTAGTAGCCGTCGAAGCACCAGCGGCCGTCACCGGCGTTGCGGTAGTTGCTCCAGAGCGCCGGAATGCCGTCGCGCGTCCAGTCGATGCCGCTGCTGTCCGCGATGGTCAGAAAGGTGAAATCCGCTGTGCTGCTGCCCTTCATGCGCGGCGTGCAGAACGTCAGCCGCCAGCCGTTTTTCGTCTGGTCCGCTTCGATCCAGCCGAGCCAGTTGTCCGCAAGCTGGCGGGAGCCGTTTTCACGGAACGCCCAGACCTGCGGCGTGTAGCACAGCGCGGAAAAATCGCGGCCGGTGAGGAAAAAGGCGGTGTTGGAATGATATTTTCCGGTGCGGATGGGTTCGTCGTGCCAGATCTGCCCGTCAAACCACCGCACGGAGAGCGTGTCGTCTGCGATTTCGGTGGACCAGATGGCGCGGGAGCGCAGGGTACGGTGTGCGGTCTGAAAGCTGCCCATGACGCAGCGGTCCTCGCCTCCGAGCGTCCAGCCGCGCAGCAGAAGGACGCTGCTGCCCTGCGGAAGGCTGGTCCGGCTGACCTCGACGGTCTCCTCGCCGGCTTCGTATGTATCTGCGACTGTGCCGAACAGTGCGTCAGCCTGTGCGCCGAAGCGCAGCGGCGTGCGGCAGACGCAGAGCGCGAGAATGACCGGAATCGCAGCAAACAGGCAAATTCGTTGCAGTAATTTCAATCCTCTGTTCTCCTTTGGAAAGGTCGAAGCCGCTTTCGCGAAAAAAGAAAGCGGCGGCATGCTGTGCAATCAGTATAGCACAGAACATGGAAAAAGGCAACCATTGACGAACGGCGTGCGGCTTGGTATTATGGAAACATAACAAACGTAAAAGGGGAGAGCAGACATGGCACAGATCATTGAATTCGGCGCCGCGCCCGACATCGACGCGATGGACGCCGCCGCGCTCCGGGATTATCTCGCGGAGATACGCGAACGCATCGCGCGCCTCGACGAGGACGAGCCGGAGGACATGGCGTCCGAGGCATACGACGAGTGGAGCGAACAGCACGAAAAGCTCGAGGACATTGCGGACGATATTCTCGACCGCCTTGAGGAGCAATAAGAGAAAAAGCCGGAGAGCAGGGAACAGAATCCCAGACTCTCCGGCTTTTCTGCTGTCAGTCCGTCCACGAGATCGCCGCGGTGGGGCAGGCGTCGATGGCCTCCTGCACGGCGCTGCGGTTTTCCTCCGCCGTATCGAGCGCATAAGCCTTGCCGACGTCGTTCAGCTCGAACACGGCAGGCGCAATATTGGTGCACAGGCCGCAGCCGATGCAGGCATCATCGTTTACACAAGCGTTCACAGAGATCCGCCTCCTTTTCGGGAGAAGTATAACCGGAAGGGAGGGGGATTATTCGCGGAAGAAAAATCTGTAAAGTGCAAACAGGAGCAGCAGGTACAGCGCAGCGGTGCGGAGGGCAAGCAATCGAAGTGTCGGAAAGAGGTCATCACGCCAGTTGACAGCGTGCCGGGCGAAAACCGTTCCATAGCTGATGGAACCCCGTATGTACGAAGGTCCGTCTCTGCTGGTTAGCAGTTCGGATTCATCTGCGGTGAGCTCCTCGCCGCAGAGCTCCTTGGTCACTGCAGGAAAGACTTTCACTACATCGAGATAGCTTTCGAGCTCGGCTCTGTTTTCAAAGTTCCAGCGCAGGTCATCCGATCTGATTTCGTAATGGTCGGTTTCCTCGACCGGCGTCTGCGCTGTCCATTCGGTTCCGTCGATGCATACGCGGTTCAGACATATGATCTTCCAGTATTCCGTCGTCACGAGCTTGCCGTAAAGCTGTATGGAGCAGCCGCTCGGACAGGCGTAGAGCGCGCGCAGATCTTTGGCGGCGAAATCGGTGAAATCAAGAAGGGAAAAATCGCTGTCGACACAGTGCGCGAACAGGCCGGAGCGCTGCACGGTCGGGTTTCTCTGCGCGTCCTTATACTGAAGAATGACCGGCGTTTCCCATCCTTCGTTACTGGAGGCGATGGAAAGAAAAACGCGGAGCTGATACCAGTCCGGCGTACCGGAGACCGGCATGCTGTCCGGGCGGAGACCGTGTTCAGACAGATAGGTTTCCACATCGTGCGGCGCGTGTATGGTCCAGAGAAATGCGCTGTCCAGGGCAGCGGTTCTTGCCTTTTGCACGCCGAAATACACGAACGGTGCGAGAAGCAGCGCGAGCGTTACCGCGGCGAGCATAGTCTGCCGCGCGGCTTTGCTGAACCGTTTTTTCATATGATCCCCTCCGTCAGAAGAATTGTCCTATCCTGCTGAAAGTATACCATAAAACGGCGCAGAAATCATCCGAGTTTTCGCGAGCGGGCGGCGGTTTTCCGGACGGGTGCGGCCGTGCGGCGGTCGAGCACCAGACGGCCCTCCGACCATACCGCGCAGACGTTCGCGGCGGTCATCGTGTACAGCGCGCGCTCGAGGCGCTCGGACAGGCTGAGCGCCCGCGGCGTTTCCGTAAAATCGCGGTCGTCGACCACAACGGCGTGCAGCCGGTCGCCTGCGGCGAAGCCGTTTCCGGCGCCGAAATAGCGGTGGCCGGATGTCGTGCCGAGGTAGTACGCCTCGGGAACGGTCAGAAAAGCCGGCTTTTCCGGGTCGGTAAAGCGGCGGATCTTGGAGGCGCGGATGCTCATCGTGACCATCTGACTGCCGGAAAGCGACGAGCCTGCGGCGATGTCCGAGCCGAGCGTGACCCAGAGGCCTTCGTTCAGCATCTGCCGCACCGGCGCGATGCCGCTGCACAGGTTGATGTTGGAGTCCGGGCAGTGCGCGACGACAACACCGGCCTGACGGATGGCGCTGCGCTCGCGCGCATCCGAGTGGACGCAGTGCGCCATGATGGTGCGGTCCTTCCACAGACCGAATTTATCGTAGCTCTCCCAGTACTGCGCGCAGTCGGGGTGCAGATCGCGCACCCACGCAATCTCATCGAGGTTTTCCGAAAGATGCGACTGCACATACAGACCCTTTTCCGCAGAGATCTTTCCGAGCGCGGCCATCAGCTCATCCGTGCAGGCAGGGGTGAAGCGCGGTGTCAGGATAGGCTTGATGCGGGTGAAGCGGCTGCATTCTGCGAGCCAGCGCAGCGTTTCGCGGATGGACTCTTCGGTGGTCTCCTGAAGATTTTCGCCGCCGTTGCGGTCCATGTTTACCTTGCCGACAAAGCCGGTCACGCCCGCACGTTCCAGCTCCTCCATCAGCACGAGCGTTGCGTCCGTATGCAGGGAGGAGAACATGCACACGCGCGTGGTGCCATTCGCGATGAGGTCGCGCGCGAGTCTGCGGTAGACGCGGCGCGCGTAGCTGAGGTCAGCGAATTTCGCTTCGACCGGGAAGGTGTAGGCTTTCAGCCAGTCGAGCAGCGGCAGATCCATGCCCGTGCCGACGTTCGGGAACTGCGGCGCGTGCAGATGCATATCAGCGAATGACTGCATGATGAGCTTTCCGGTGCAGTCGAATACCTCGCCGTCGAAATCCTGCGGCTGCTCGTGCAGCACCTCGCAGATCGTGCCGTCGTCGTCAAACAGCAGCGCGCCGTCCGGGATGGTCTCGAGTGCGCCGAGCGCAGGCGCGTGGACAATGTCGCCCTTCAGAAGTTTCATATTTTTCATCCTTTCCGTAATCTGGGCATGAAAAAAGTGCCCGACGGATGGGGAATTACCATCAGCGGACACTCATAGTGAGACCTTCCGGCGGTCTCGTAGAAACTCTCGCGCCATGACAGCGAGATTATATGAGCTCTTTTTCCATAGCTATCATAACAGCCGTCACAGCGTTTGTCAAGGGATGCAGGTACGGCAGAAATGAGATGATCTGCGAAAATAAAACTGAACAGCGCAGAGGCCATATTCGTTACAACACTTGCAGAATGCGCTGACGTCTGCCTGCCAGCTTGTCTCGTCAAAATCTGCCACCAACAGATATGTTGTGTTATCCTCATTCAAGCGTTTTGTTTCGCGATTGATGCATATATTAACCAATCATCTCGGGACATATTTGCCAAAACGTCATATTTACAACAATGGCTGAATGATGTAATATATGAACGTGAATAAATGCTAAAAACAAAAATGTTCACGTTCATATGAAACAACTTTAATCATAAACACAGGGGACGGAGAGTAGAAGCGGAATGGCAGTGATGGTGTCCGGGCATCTATCTGCGAGATTGAATATCAGGGTGTGGAGGTTCGTATGATGTTGCGTAACCAAGCAGACAATGAGATTTGGGAGGTCCGTTACCGGGGAGACGAGAACTATCAGGCGGGGAATGAGGTGACTCTAACTTTATGAGCGAACTGTATATTTTGGATGTAGGGCGCGCGGATTGCACGGTATTGCTGTTGGATACTCCTCAGGGACGGCGGACAGTAGTAGTTGACGGCGGTGGAAAATACCATAAGGACCGCAAGCCCCTATTGGAATTTCTCGTACAGAGGGATATCACCGTTATTGATCTATTGATCCTGACTCATTTGCATCAGGATCACTTCGGCGGCTTTGTACATCTAGTAGACCGTGTGCAGGTGCGGCGGGCGGTGGCACCATGCGGAGACCTGCGATTTGCCGATCGGGTGTATCCGGTGTATGGAGATCGGGAGTTTTACAGGGAATACCATGACTTCTTCCAGTATTTAGAGCGCAGTAAAACGGAACTTATCCGTTCTGCAGATTGTGCCGGCAGGACCTTCACCTTCGGTGACTATGTCTTAGAATGCCTCTATCCCCTCCGGAACAGCACGCAGCGTTCTGTGGCTTATGCACAGAAATTGTGCGATCCGAACTTGACGGAGGAGGCTATGGCCTGGAATCTGGCGGCATACAAGCAAACCTGCAATGAGGACAGCAGCATTTGGCTGTTGAGGAAGGGCAGTACCGATTTGGCGCTGTTGTTCGGTGACAGTACAGATGAGGCCATGCGAGCGGCTCTGTGTGGACGGCAGGCTCGGCCGCGGCTGCAAAAGCTATCCCATCATGGAATCTGCACTCGATATTTTTCAGAATATGTTCAAAAAATTGTCAAACCTGAAATTTTAGTGGTCAGTGTCGACAAAACCCATTATACTGAAGATATGGGGGCACAAATCGACGCCCTGTGCGCCGCAGGCGATTCCCAATGCTATTATACCTTTCAGGGAGATGTGAACATTTCCCTGTGAAACTGCGGAGAGGGAATATTATGGAAAAACTGACCATCAAGGATATTGCCAAAATGGCGGGAGTATCCCACACCGAGGATGGATATCGTACAGGACTTGCGTATTTCAACCGCTGCATCAAGGAAAAAAAGTCAATCGCTACTGGTATTCTGTGCATCAGCGATCATTTTGCCTTGGGCGTCATGCAGGCGGCGGTGGAGACCGGTGTGGATATCTCTGGCCAGATATCCCTGATCGGTTTTGATGATGTCTCGTTTGCGTCACTGCCCAAAATCCAGCTGACTACCATTTCTCAGCCCAAGGAGGAGATCTGTGAAGCTGCTGTGCAGACGCTGGAAGAACTGATCGCCGCAGACGGGCCTGCCCCGATTAGCTGCAAGACCATTGAACCTGTTCTGGTCCGGAGAGATACCTGCGGACCTTCAGGGGGCAGAGCACTCTGGTAATCCTAAAATGCGTGGTTTTATGAAACGGTAGACACTATCATTTGAAATCTGAGCATCGATGTTATTCTGAACTTTGCGGGGAGATTTCTTCATCGGTGGTACCGTGGGCTATGCTTTCTACACATCTCTGACTGGCGGCAATCATGGAGAAAGCCGTGTTTGATGCCGTGCAGGCCAGCCAGCTCCGCTTTTCCCAGCCCAACAAAAAGAAGCGGGACTACCCGCAAAACCTTCTGTGGCTGCTGCGGTCATGCGCTGTCCCGCACCATGCAGAAAACCTCGTATTATTACTGCCGCCATTCTGATGCGGACACGCTGACCACCGAGCTGTCAGAGCTGCTGATCGACCGGGTGCTGGTGTACTCCGACAAGCGCATTGAGATCGCATACAAAATCCGAGACATTTTCGATTGAGGTAGAAGACTATAAAATCGCTTTTTACACCAGTGTTTTTGCAGCTGCGCTGCATTTCACGATAAAGATAGCTTTTTGTGACTGGAAACAACCGGTCATCCAGACCAATGTCATACTGCATCTTCAAATACTCCTGGATTTCGTCTGCCAGAAAGAGCGGCATGGTGATAGTGTGATTGAGTGGAAGCTGAACTGGCCGGATACCTGCGACGATCTGGGCAAGGTCACACCGACTATTAAGTGGCGCAAAAATAAATAAAGACAAGCAAAAACCGCCCTGCTGAATTTTGTCGTTCAGCAGGGCGGTTTTACTTGTCCTTTGCAATTATTCTCAGCGATACTGTTCAGACTAACTTAGTATCAAATCAGTATCAGCAGGCAAAGCGACAGGCAAAAAAGCCTGTATTTATGCGGGTTTCGGAGGGTTCCGAAATTATTCCCACTCGCTCCTGTCAGAAGTTTTCTAAACAGATTTGCTTATGGGATTTAGTTCAGGGTATCGGCATTATTTTCATTATTCAGATAGTAGGGGCTATCTGATTTTATGTTGCCATGGTGTTGCCAAGAGTCCCAGCCTCAGTATAGCGGATTGTGTAGTGAGACTCAATACACCGAAACCACAAATTATGTTTTGAACACAAAGCGATAGAGATTTTTTAGAGGAAGGGCAGCTTTTCTGCGAACTACCTAAGCTTTTTTAGTGGTATACATAGAACCTCGTATGCATATTTGTAGACATTATTGGATGCTTCATCCGGCGAAAAATCTCCGTGTGCAAGACAGCACCTAAGCATATACAACACGACCACTATTGCTCGACTTATTTTCACATCGTCTTTAACAAACGAATATGCGCCAATCTTTTTGCTTCTGTCTGGACTTCCTACATCCTCGGGCTTGGAAAGAACGGATTCAATCACATATGGAGTCATTTTGCCATAGCAGCGTAAACAAGATTCCTGTTGCGTAGGTGTCAAACTAACATATACTGATTGCTGTTGTAAGGCCTCTTCATCATACTCGTCTTGCTCAAAATGAAAAATCTCAACACCTGTACTTTTTTCTTTGACCGATGTAATAATTTTGCCGCGAATTCGAGTGCATTCGTAATGGTTTTTATAGTAATCAAAGCGTTCAGCAGCATTTAAGTTCTTAGAGGCAACGCTAGAGAAAGAAATAGCTTGTCTCGTACCTATGTATTCCTGCGTCATAAGAGCCGCATTTTGGAGTGCTTCATGCAAGTTTGCCACATTATCCCTGTAGGAAGCCCCCTCGGAGTCCTCTGCTCTCAAAAGATTTACGATATATTCTCTGAATCTATTAGATGTTTGAGCAATAGAATCAATATGCTCTTTATCGTTTTTTCCTGCAATTTCACCGCTATAGTTATACCACGCATTAAAGGCGATCCAGGCCTTCATAAAAGCAGAGTAATAATCAATTTTAATATCTATGGTATCTATCCAGTCTTTATAGCCAGGCATTCTTAATCACCTCACTTTGCAAAAAACACTTTTTGATCCATCGTTCTCAAAGCCTTTTGCTCAAGCAGGTAAGCTTCATAACGTTTTTGATTTGCCTGGAGCGCAAGCTTATTTATTCTATCCTGAATTTCGGCATTTTTCAGAATAGGGATTGGTATTTGACTCACATGCGTTGCATCAATCTCATCAATTACAGACCCATACGTATAGCGTGTAATCAACCGATAGCCATATTGCGAAGACAAAAATACACTCAGATATCCAGCTATTTCATTATTTGCAGGCACTACACGAATAATGTGTTGATTAGCTGTCCAATTCTCCCAGTGTTTTCCGACCAGCGCAACTTTTCCTATGGTTCCACTACAAGTTATAAGCGTCATGTTTTCATGCAGTTCTAGTTGTTCCTCTATACGCTCACCGTGCTGTGTTACCGAAAGATACTTCTTATTTGTAGGGTCTAATTCTCCTAATTGTTTGCCACCGATAAAAATTCGCCCATGTCCTTCATCTACATAGACACGCTTGAATCGGCCCGGTAGAATAACATTACGGCTTATCCTGCAATCACCAATCGTCGTCACCTCTGCTGCGTTTTTATTGAGATAATCAACGATAGCTTTTACAATAGGCACATGATAAGACGCATCCACACGGTTGTTAAGTTGACTTAATTTTACCAGAAAAGTTTCAACTGGAGCATCCTGAACGAAATCATCCACTCCAATCTCTTCAATGGGAGGTAATTTCAATTCCTGCACCAACAAATCCATAGCTTCATCCAGCAATTTATTGGATTCATCTCTGAGGGCATAGGAATCAATGACCATCTTATGAATTTCCTGTTTGATTTCTACCGGTGCATTTGGGATAGGAACGTCAGCTAAATGTTCAGGTTCAATATGCGTAATAACCGCTCCATAGCTATTGGTCAACAATATTTGCTGTCCAATTTTACTCTTAAGATATGCATAAATGTATCCTGCGTTATCATCGTTACTATCAATCCGCAATAGATCATGGCTGAAAATCAATCCGTCGAGGGTATCCGACACATAAGCCACTTTTCCAATTGTGCCAGAACACGTCATAAGAATTTGGCCTTTTTTGACTCGCAGAGCATCGATATCGGTATCCGTACGCTTAGAGATATAGCCGTCTGGAGTAGGCTTTATATCCACAATAGAAGATGGCTGATAAATTGGATACTCAGAGTGGTCTACCCAAATTCTCTTAAACCGCGCTCCAGTGTAAGAACTCGTTAGTCCATCATCCCCACCCAAAGCTATTGCTGGAAATTTACCGTGGATTACGATTTCTCTAGCCTGTTTTGCCTCCACATCATATACGCTGGCTTCCAAACGCTTCCCACGTGCGATAATATCTGAAAGTGTAACAGAACACCATTTTACAGGAGATTTATCAATTTCAGCTTCTTCGAAATTCTGAAGCTGATAAGCAACATTCTCGCTTACCATGATAACCCCTCTCTCTTTTTCCATTCAGCAAAAATAGGCGGCACATCCGATGTTTGGTCATCTTCAACCTTTCTCTTTTGCTCATGTGCTACAGTTCGAGATCCGTCTCCCGTTTTTCCTAAGGCAACACCGCACAATTAAAGCTGCGGCGCTTTGCGGAAATTTCGTGCCCTGACTTTGTTGCGATTTCACGGTAATACGTCAAGTATTACCGCAAAACCGCGCCTCGTCAGTACGCAAAATTTACTCGCAAATCGCTCTTGTCCAATTATGCGGTATTGCCCTAATACCAAAACGCTGCTTGTATCCGGGACTAAAATTTCATTTCCTTCTTTATCTCGCTTAAAGATCGGATTTCCACGCTTATCATGACCAACCTTATCCACCATTGCCATGAAAATGTTATAATCAGCCATCGTACCGCTTTTTTCCTCAGCGTCCTTTTGCTCCTTGGTTTTCTTCTGCAAGAATAAGACCGATGTCTGTGTACCGTTTCTCGGCTGGAATGTATCGACATGGAGATCAACACTAGCAATTATGCGGTGGTTTTTAATTAACCACTCACGGATATACCCCAGTCCTGGTGCACCTAAAATATTGTCAGGTAATACTATGCCCATTCTACCGCCAGGAACAAGAAGCTGCGTGCAGCGTTCAACAAACAAAATTTCAGGAGGAACGGACGACTGCAAACGATCAGTCATCTTCCAAGTATTGGAATCTTTATCGTTTTCCCAAACATGTGCGAGATCAAATTGTTCCAAAATATCTTTATCTTTAATAGGAATTTTACTACCAAACGGTGGATTAGTTACAATCACATCAAAAAAGCCAATAGTTGAATGGTTACGAATACTCGACTTGTCAATTCCTAAAGCTTCAGCAAGACTCGTCCTGAAATCTTCGGTCCATTCATGAGGAGGCAACAAAGAGTTATTTTGCAGAATATTTCCGCTTCCGTCATTATTCATGACCATGTTCATCTTAGTTGCTTTAACCAAGTCAGGATTTATATCAAAGCCAAAGTAATTTACTTTGGCCATATCCGATACCCGATCCTGAAATGCGTTTTCAGCATCAGAATCCCACTTATCACGAGGGACTCCTAATTCTTTTGCAAAATCTCTTTCAAGTTGACTCATAACATGTGTCATAGCCGTAACTAAAAATCCGCCTGTGCCACATGAACTGTCCAATACCTTTTCATCCACTTGGGGATTGATCATTTCAACGACCATCTTCATAACATTACGTGGGGTAAAGAATTCTCCTCGATCTCCACGCAAGTTAGCGCCGACAATTTCTTCGTAGGCTTTGCCCTTAATGTCAATATTAGTATGAAGTAAGCTGTACTTTTGAAGCTCACTCACAATATATGCCAAACTCCGAGGCGAAAGCTTGATTTCATCGTTTGTGTCAAAGATCAACCGATATTTTTTCTTGTTTTTTACTCTTTCAAAAATTTTGGAAATTCTTTTTTTAACTGTAAGCTGACCATCAGGATTCGAACGTTCTTCCGATGTAGCATAAAACTCAAGTGGCTTCGGAATGTTTCGTTCATCTTCAATTTTGCAAAAGATAACCTTCAATAGTTCAAAAAAAGCGGGTTGCTTTTGCATACCATCATTAACATAAATATGATTATGGCAGGTCTTGAAGGTGAACAAAAGGTTATCATCATATGCGTTTTTAAGAGACGCACGACTCGGACGATTGATATCTTCCAAATTCCCATCGGCAGACGGAATATCATTGTAATCCATAAAGTCAATCTGACCTTTATCATTTACATATTTCCGAAAAACTTCTTTTTGTCTGCCGTTTGTCCACATGCCCCACTCACAGTTAGGACATGCGGACATGTAAGATTTTAATTGTTCAACGCCATCCTTAGCGTTTCTTGCATCTACAGTTTCTTTTTTGCACTCAATAATGATCTTGATATTTTCCTGGGTCTGTGCGGTGTCTTTAGACTCAAAAATAACAATATCAGCTCTAGGCTTTCTAGAGCCCAACTGTAGCGTGTACTCTACTCGAATTTGTTCTGGAAAATATTTGTGTTCATTTACTAACCGCTTTTCGACAGTTTGACGCACATATTCTTCAGGTGTGTCATTACGAAATTTTCCATCTATGTAGTCACATATTTTCCCTTCCGGGATAACAATTACTTTTGTATCAGCCATTGCCCTTCTCTCCATTTCTTTCATTCGGGTGGACATATCGAATAATGTCCGACAACTCACAATTCAACGCATAGCAAATTCGTGCAAGGACATCAAGATCTGGTCGCTTAATATTGTTTTTACAATACGAGTTCAGTTGTGTTCTTTGCAAATTAGCTTTTTCTGAAAGCTGATTTTTGCTAATGCTATTTTGCTTCAGAAAATCCGCAAGGACAATATCAAAATGTCCATAGTCACAAGGCCCATCCATTTAGATCATCCTCCTTATATTTTATTATAGCAAACATTGTCAATATGTACAGCTGTAATTATATACACTCCACGGCATTGAAGTTTAGAATAGTGTTTGGGATGACGGCCTGAATCTCAGCTTTTATCTAAAGATTCATACTCTGTCACGGCTTTCAAATATAGTTCTGGCTCACCATTCAAAATCAGTTCGGCATAGGACAGCGGATCGTTGTAGATTAGCCAGTCCAGCTCTGACCGCTGGTACATACTGTTTGCCACCTCGTTCTCCACGGCGGTGCAGTCGATGGAGAGCAGCGTCCCGTCATCCAGGCGCAGCTCCACGCAGGCGGTGTCCAGGTTGAACTCACAGGACAAAACCTTTCTCATAGTCGTTACCTCCCAATACTTAATTTCAGTTGGTTTTCCGTAGCGGTACAAGGGCCGTTTCGGTTATTTTAGTTACCGGCAAGCAATGCGCGTGGATAGCCACACACAAATCCGGCAAGCAATGCGAGTGTTCATACACACTCACATTTCCTGCCGTCTGTTTGTTGAGGGCAACGCCCCCAAGCCCCTTTTGAACACAGAATTTCATTCTGTGGCTGCGCGTTCTCCGAACGCTTTTTTGTCTGTGCCCAGTGCCCCGTTTCGGAGCATAGGGGTGCGTGAATCGCTCACCCCTTTTGCTAATATGGTACTCCCTAAAATAGGGCTTCCCTTGGAAGATGGGGTGGTAAAATGCCACCCCAGATTTTCCGTTCCGCGACGGTTACGACGGTCGCAACGGTGCTGGGAGTACCCCTCAAAACACCGTCGCGACCGTTGCGAGCGTCGCGCTTTACTCGATTACTTCAAACGCGGGGGCTTCCACCACCATGTAGGTCAGCCGGATACGCCGCCCGGCGTGCTTGGTTTTGTTCTCGTACTTCACCTGATGTTCTTCCAATAGGCGGCTGGCATTCACATTCAGATGCTTGGTAAGCCGGTTCACCGCCATGTCTGTTTGAATCGCTTGGGCCAGCTCGGTGGGGCTGCCTTCCCATTCCCGGTTGTCAGCAGATACGATCTTTGCCACGGCTTCCAGTACCGGATCTGGGGGTTGCTTCCAAAGCTCATTCTCTGCATGGTCGAGCCCCCAGACTAGGCTCTCTTGGTCCTTGCTTAGATACAGCCGCTGATCCGGCTGGTCTCTGCCCACAACCTCCAAGGTTGCCTTACTATCCGTCCACTTTTCCTTCTGCATCAGGAGCGCTCCATCCGCACAGCCCAGCAAGCCCGTAGTGCCGGAAATCATTTCAAAGCTGTCTCCCGCAGGCTGCTTTCTGGTGTGGTGGACGATCAGGGCGCAGACACCATAACGGTCAGCAAATTGTTTCAGTCTGCCGATTACCTCATAGTCGCTGGAGTAACTGTAACTGTCGCTCACCGCTTCCCGAACTTTTTGCAGGGTATCCACGATAATCAGCTTGGTATCACTATGTTCCCGGACGAACTTTTCCAGTTGTTCATCCAGGCCGCTGCCGATCATTTTAGCGTTGGTGGCAAAATGCAGGGAGCTTGTTCCCTCTACACCAAACATACGGAACATCCGGCGCTGCAAACGGCTCTCGTCATCTTCCAGAGCAAGATAAAGGACGGTTCCCTGGTGGACCTTGTAGCCCCACAAATCCTGACCGGTACTGATATGGTGGGCGATTTGCGCCACCAGGAAAGACTTGCCCTCGAACACATTGTCCATCAGCTCGTCCAGGGTCACAGTATGCAGATAGGCCGGGTCACTCATGCGGCGCATTTTCCGGTAAAGTTCCTCCAAATCTCTTTCGGGGGAATTGCTTTTTTCGTCTGAATCTGGTATAGTGGTCTTGGAATTTTGAGAGATTGACTGCCCATCATCTGCGCCAACAGATGAACTATGGGCGGTCATTTTCTTTATCTCATCGGTCATAGGCAAAGTCCTCCTGCATCCCGTTCATAATGGTTGCGATCATCTGGATGGTGTCCAGCAGCTCATCGTTTACGCCCTGCCCGGCCTCAATCCGGCGCAGCTCGTCCAGTACGGCGGCCAGCTGGTCCCGCAGGGCCTTGTAAACTCTGGGATTGCCCTGGACCACCACATCCCGGCAAAGCAGCCGCCGGATGATGTAATCCTGCTTGGTCAAGCCGGTGAGCTTCACCGCCGTCTCGATCTGGGTATCCTCTTCCGGGGAGACCCGAAAAGCCACGGTCTTGTTCCTCCAACGGTTGTGCTTGTCCAAATTCTTTGCTGACATTTTTAATTGCCCCTTTCCATGTTTAATTTATCCGCCATTTCCGCCTGCTTGGACGGAAACAGGTGCGCATAATTGTAGGTGATGTCAATGCTCTCATGGCCCACCCGGTCCGCGATGGCCGTGGCAGAGAATCCCATGTCAATCAGAAGCGACACCGCGCTATGACGAATATCGTGGATTCTGATGCGCGGCACCCCGGCTTCTTTGGCTCCCCGGTCCATCTCCCGGTGAAGATAGCTCTTGGTGACGGTAAACATCCGGTCATCCAGCCCGATGCCGTAAAGCATCTTGATGTAATCCTGGATTTCCTCGGCCAGAAACTGCGGCATGGTAATGACCCGATTGCTCTTTTCCGTCTTGGGGGTGGTAATCAAGTCCTGGCCGTTCAGCCGCTGATAGGACTTGTTGATGGTAACGGTACACTTCTCGAAGTCAAAGTCCGCCGGGGTCAGGGCCAGCAGCTCCCCCTCCCGGATACCGCACCAATAGAGCATCTCGAAGGCGTAGAAAGACAGCGGTTTATCCATCATCACATCGGCAAATTTCAGGTACTGTTCCTTGGTCCAGAACATCATCTCCCGGTTTTTCTTCTTGCCCATGCTGCCTGCCTTCTTGCAGGGATTCTCTCGGAGGTTGTAGTACCGAACCGCGTGGTTGAAGATGGCGCTGAGCTGGTTATGAACCGTCTTGAGATACACAGGCGAGTAGGGCTTACCGTTCTCGTCTTTGCGGTTCAGCATCTCATTCTGCCAGGTGATGATCTGCTGGGCAGTGATGTTGCACATTTTCAGCCTGCCGAAGTAGGGCAGCAGCTTGGTACGGATAATGTGATCCTTGGTGGCCCAGGTGTTTTCCTTGAGCCGGGTTTTCATATCCGCTGTGTAGAGGTCCACAAAGCTCCTGAAGGTCATGTCCAGATCAGCGCTGGTCTTGTTGAGCTGTTCGCGCTCCCAGGCCTGTGCCTCCCGTTTGGTCTTGAAGCCCCGCTTCTGGGTCTGCTTGCGCTCGCCGTTCCAATCGGTGTAGCGGTAGACCGCCCGCCAGGTGTTGGTCTTTTCTTCCTTGTAGACTGCCATGATTAGCCCTCCTTTTCCGTTTTGCCGTAGCAAAACTTCTCCATGAAAAAGTTTCGGTTGACCCGCCCGGAGATGGTCAGATAGCCCTTCTCCCGGAGTTCGGCGTTGAGCTTGTGGATCACCTTGTAGGCGTGGGACTTGGAGGTGCCCAGCTCCTGGGCCACTTCCTCCACGCGCATAAAGTTTTGTGCCTGCATTGAAAATACCTTCCTTTCTTCGTTGATGACTGCTTCGGATGGATGTTGTGTTCCATAAATGCCTCCTCACTTTCGTCCGCCACTTTCTTCCCGGATGTATAACCAGCGTTTGCGGCAGTTCTTTTTTATTTATTGGTTCTAAGCTATTATGCTTAGTCTATTGTCATTATACTAAGCATAATAGCTTATGTCAATCGGAGTACGCAAAATAAATTAAATAAAATTGTTTAGTATTCCCTTGACTTTACTAAGCATTTCTGCTACGCTTTTCTTAAAGACAACCAACGATTGGAGTGTATGATATGGCGATTGGCGAACGGATTCACTTTTTCCGTCTCCTGCGGGGGATGACACAAAAATATCTCGGTATGGCGCTGGGCTTCCCGGAGAAGTCTGCCGATGTGCGCCTCGCGCAGTACGAAACAGGGTCAAGAACCCCTAAAGCAGACCTGACTGCCGCCCTGGCCCAGGTACTGGATGTCTCACCCCATGCACTCTCTGTCCCGGACATAGACTCCTATGTAGGGCTCATGCACACCCTGTTTACCCTGGAGGACAACTACGGGCTCAAGATCAGCGAGATGGATGGAGAAGTCTGCTTGAAGGTTGATGTGCGGAAGAGCAAGGACGCCGCCCGGCTGCATGAGATGCTCTGTTCCTGGCAACAGGCCGCTGCCATGCTGGAGGCGGGCGAAATTTCCAAAGAAGATTACGACAAGTGGCGCTACCACTATCCGGAGTTTGATAGGACTCAAAAGAAGACAAAGACGCTATCGCAAGAACTCAGCAATATCATGGTGGAAGCTTTAAAAGATGAAAAATAACTATAAGGAGTGCTCTTAGATGGTAGAGGCTTTAACACTAACAAGGCTTCACGAAGAAGTCCGCGAACGCTATGCCCATGATGAACAATGTGTTGTTGGCATTATGATGGCACGATACGATTTAGGCGTGACAAAGGACATAGTTGAGCAAAACTATCAGTATTGGCACCGCAATACTAGAAAGTACTTTGATGTGTTTTGGGCTGGATATGGTGCATATTTACCCCCAAGTGATGAGTCTTTAACTAAAACGATACTTAAATTTCCCGGTAATACTCAAAGAGCATACTTTGACCTGGATGCATTCATTGAAATCAAAGACCAGTTTAATGAGTACTTTAGCTCTCCTTATGAAGACAAACTTCAACTAATTCTTGTAAACTATCGCAACGGCCAATTACATTTTAGTGAATCTCTAAAAATTGACTTAGAAGAAAACCTTGACCCAAACTACGCAAAAATACGAAAAATAATGGAATTTGTAACTAATGAATGCCGTTCAGAATATGAGGTAGCTCCAATTGCCAAAAAGTTAAAATTAGGAAAATTGAAGGATACTTTTAAAGGCATTACTTTAAGCGATGTAATCAATGCAGCCATAGGAATTGCAGGACTAACAGTTTAATATGATGCAAAAAAAGAGCTAACTGACTAATCAAAATCAGTTAGCTCTTTTTTATGAATAATGAAAAAGTGTTGCCAAATCGTTGCCACGGATGGCCTTAACCTCTAAAAAAACCAGTTATATCAGGCTTTTCCGAGTCTCTGAAATCATTCCCACTCAATCGTAGCGGGGGGCTTGGAGGTGATATCGTACACGATGCGGTTTACGCCGGCGACCTCGTTTACGATACGGCTGGAGGCCTTATCGAGGACGTCATACGGGATGCGCGCCCAGTCAGCGGTCATAAAGTCGCTCGTGGTGACGCCGCGCAGCGCGAGAGCGTAATCGTAAGTGCGGCTGTCGCCCATGACGCCGACCGTGCGGGTGTTGGTCAGAACGGCGAAGTACTGGTTGATCTGGGTGTCCAGACCTGCATTTGCGATCTCCTCACGGAAAATCGCGTCCGCCTCGCGCAGAATGTCGCACTTCTCCTTGGTGATCTCGCCGGTGATGCGGATGCCGAGACCGGGACCCGGGAACGGCTGGCGCATAACGAGATACTTCGGCAGACCGAGCTCAAAGCCGAGCTGACGGACCTCGTCCTTGAACAGCATGCGCAGCGGCTCGATGATCTCCTTGAAGTCGACGAAATCCGGCAGACCGCCGACGTTGTGATGGCTCTTGATGACGGCTGCGTCATCTTTGCCGGACTCGATGACGTCCGGATAGATGGTGCCCTGTGCGAGGTAGTCCACCTTGCCGACCTTCGCGCCGATCTCCTTGCCCATCTTCTCGAAGGTGCGGATGAACTGCGCGCCGATCGCCTTGCGCTTGTCCTCGGGGTCGGTCAGGCCCTTGAGCGCGGCAAGAAACTCGTCCTCTTCGTTCATGAGGATGAGGTTGAGGTTCCACTTGGAGAACGCCTCCTCGACCTCGTCGCCCTCGTTCTTGCGCATCAGACCGTGGTCTACGAATACGCAGGTCAGCTGATCGCCGACCGCCTCCGCGAGCAGAGCGGCCGCAACAGAGGAGTCAACGCCGCCGGACAGCGCGAGCAGAATCTTGCCGTCGCCGACCTTTTCGCGGATCGCCTTGATCGAGGTGTTCTTGTAGTCCTCCATGGTCCAGTCGCCCTTGGCATGGCAGATCTCATAGAGGAAGTTCTTCAGCATCAGAGAGCCGTTTTCGGTGTGGTTTACCTCGGGATGATACTGAACGCCGTAGAAGCCGCGCGCTTCATTTGCGATAGCGGCGGTCGGGCAGGCATCGGTGTGCGCGACGAGCTCAAAGCCCTCCGGAACCTTTGCCATGTAGTCGCCGTGGCTCATCCAGGAAATACCCTCGGCGGGCAGACCCTTGAACAGCTTGCAGCCGGTGTTGTAGAAGGTGCGGGTCTTGCCGTATTCACGCGCGGTGTCCTCCTGTGCGGCGGTGACCTGACCGCCGAGGGTGTGCGCCATGAGCTGGCAGCCGTAGCAGATGCCGAGCACCGGGATGCCGAGGTCGAACAGCGCCGGGTCGCACTTCGGGGAGGTCTCCTCGTAAACGCTGTTCGGACCGCCGGTGAAGATAATGCCGATCGGGTTCATGGCCTTGATCTCCTCGATCGAGGTCTTGTACGGCTTTACCTCACAGAATACATTATGTTCGCGGACGCGGCGCGCAATCAGCTGATTATACTGACCGCCGAAATCCAGCACAAGAACGAGCTGATGATTTTCCATCGTCAATCTCCTTTCGTATTGATACTCTTATACATATAATAAAATTATGCCACAATCGCAGGCATTCGACAAGTGCTTTTTCAATATTTCGCCGGATTTTATAGGGTTGATTGCAGGGAGAAGGCTTCGCTCCCGTTTTTTCGTCAAAACAGCGAATAGAAAGAGGCGGAGCGGTGCAGACTGAGATGGAAATAACTGTACGGAAAGGAAGAATCCCATTGAAAGACAGGAGACTGCTGACGGCGGCGCTGCTGCTCCCGCTGACCGTTCTGCTGCTGTTCGCAGCGCTTGCAGGCGGCGCAGCATCCGCCGGGGCGGCCGGCGCGCAGCCGCAGGTGCAGGACATCGTGTTCGAGACCTGCGTGGGCGCGTCGACCGAAGCCGCGCTGAGCGCACAGGACGCAGACGGGGATGTGGTGCTGTTTCAGCTGACTGAGCGGCCGCGTCTCGGCACAGCGGAGATCGAGGACGACCGCATCATCTATACGCCCGGCGCGCGCACGGGAAAGGATGAATTCAGCTATACTGCGGTGGACGCGGAGGGAAATGCCGCTGCACCGGCAAAGATTACGGTCCGCATCGGGAAAAACCGGGCCGGACTGACGTATTCCGACATGGAGGGCGACCCGGCGCACTATGCGGCGCTGTGCCTTGCCGCGCGCGGTATCATGCAGGGCGAGCGCATCGGAGACTGTGCGTTTTTCCGCCCGTCGCAGACCGTGACGCGCAGCGAGTTTATCGCGATGGCGGCATCTGCGGCGAAGCTCCGGATAAAGCCGACCGACCGCACGGATTTCGCTGACGACAGCGGACTTTCCGCGTGGGCCAGGCCGTATATCAGTGCGGCGGCGGCGGACGGACTGGTCTGCGGCTACGAGACCGCCGGAGCGCTCAATGAGATTCGGGGACAGAACCCGATCACGCTTGCGGAGGCGAGCGTCGTCACGGCGAACCTGCTGGGCGATGCCGCAGGCGTCAGCGAGGTGATGGCGGCGGAGCATGACGAGGCGGCAGACTGGGCGCAGCGGGCGGTCTCCGCGATGGCGCGTGCGGAAATTCTGGACGAAAGCACGGCCTCAGGCAGTGCCTCCGCGCCGCTCACCCGGAGAGATGCGTGCGTAATGCTCTGCCGCGCGATCGAACGGCTGCAATAACGGCAGGGAGCGGCGGCTGGCCCAAGGCAGAAGTAGACTTTATCGACAGATTGGTTTATAATAGGTCTGAATCAGTGAAAATATGACAGAACGTCAGGAGAAAGGATGGACCTGTTTGAAAGAGAAACAGCCTGCCGGGCAGATCGACTTTGCCGAGGGCAGCGTGCGCCGCAAAACGCTGGCGCTTGCCGCGCCCATGCTCATCGCGCAGGTGCTCAATCTGCTCTATAATATAGTTGACCGTATCTATATCGGCAAAATCCCGGGGGAGGGCACGGCCGCGCTCGCAGGGCTTGGCCTGTGCTTCCCGGTGGTTACGATCGTGACCGCGTTCGCCAATCTGTTCGGCGCGGGCGGCGCGCCGCTGTGCTCGATCGCGCGAGGAAAGAGAAACCGCGAGAGCGCGCAGAGCATCATGCGCAACGCTTATTTCATGCTGCTCGTGAGCGGCGCGGTGCTGACGGCGGTCGGTCTCGTCTTTCACAGGCCGCTGCTGTATCTGTTCGGCGCGAGCGATGCGACGTATCCGTATGCGGCGTCTTATCTGACGGTTTACCTGCTCGGCACGCTGTGCGTGATGACGTCGCTCGGACTGAACCCGTACATAAACTGTCAGGGCTTTGCGAAGATCGGCATGCTGACCGTTGTCGTGGGTGCGGCGGCGAACATCGTGCTCGACCCGGTCTTTATTTTTGTCCTGCATCTCGGTGTGCGCGGCGCGGCCATCGCGACCGTCATTTCGCAGATGCTTTCGGCGCTGTGGGTGCTGCGCTTCCTGACCGGCAGGCAGGCGGAGCTAAAAATAGGCTTCCGCGGCTTTCAGCCGGATTTTGCCTGTATCCGGCGCATCGCGACGCTCGGCGTTTCGAGCTTTGTGATGTCGTTCACGGACAGCCTCGTGCAGATCGCGTGCAACGCGACGCTGCTCACGTTTGGCGGTGATATTTATATCAGCGTCATGACCGTGCTGAATTCCGTGCGGCAGATCGCGCAGACGCCGGTCATGGCGATCGCAGACGGCGCGACGGCGGTCATCAGCTTCAACTACGGCGCGAAGGCCTACAGCCGCGTGCGCGGCGCCATCCGGTTTATGACGCAGCTTGCTTTTGGCTATACCGCGCTGAGCTGGCTGCTGATCTCGCTGTTCCCGGCGGCTTTTATCCGGATCTTCAATCAGGATGCCGCCATGCTGCGCGCGGCGATCCCGTCGCTGCACATCTATTTCTTCGGCTTTGTCATGATGGCGTTCCAGTATTCCGGTCAGAGCACATTCAAGTCGCTGAACAGGGCCGGCTTTGCGGTTTTCTTCTCGCTTCTGCGCAAGGCGTTCATCGTCGTTCCGCTCACACTTGTGCTGCCGCGCGTTGCCGGAATCGGCGTAAACGGTGTTTTTGCGGCCGAGCCGATCTCCAATCTGATCGGCGGACTTGCGTGCTATATCACGATGCGGTGCACGGTCATGCGTGAGCTGGAGCACCGGGAAAGCATGCAGTGCAGACAGACGAAAAAATAATTTCGGATTTTTTTCGAAAAACCTGTTGACAATTCGGGCAAAGTGTAGTATCCTAGCATAGTCGTCACTGAGTGACACACGAAACACTGAAAAGTGACCGGCTATGGAAGTTTAGCTCAGCTGGGAGAGCATCTGCCTTACAAGCAGAGGGTCAGCGG
>OODC01000241.1_pt1 | contig 40892 bp, 38 predicted proteins | sample 1671711 | NCBI WGS metagenome assembly OODC01 (sample SAMN06348184, study PRJEB24527) | human gut metagenome | reverse complement strand
CCAGACACCTCATTTTCATTACAGGCTGTGATAAGCTTTCATGATTCGTTGACAAATAAATAGGAAGATATTCGATCAGAGAAAGTTGCTTTTCCATTACATGACGTTTATAATAAAGAAAAGGAAAACAGATATAGTATACTGATCAAGGCAGCCGAAAGGACGGCTTTACCACTTAGATCTGCTCCGAGATTCGGAGAAAGGGGTGGTAGCATGGTTACATATAGTGACTTGTTCACATTTGTTATTATGATATGTGCCATCATAACGCTTGTCAGAAGTGTCAGAAATGATACCCATGATAAGACAAAAAAATAACCGTCCAGCTCCTGAGAAAAGTTGACGGTTATTTTTGTAACTTATAAACTTGTTTCACCGGAGCAGATAGGTATTTGCTTATCACCCGGCTGTCTTGATAGGTATATTATAAAAGTTTCCAATTCGTTTGTCAACGTCGTAAGTAAAAGAATCAAAAATAAAGGATAAAGGAGAATCAGAAGTTATGAGAGAAAGAGGAAGAAAGAACAGAACCAGTGCCGCAATGCTGGCAGGATGGAAAAAAGCAGTCGTATTGATGCTTGCACTTATCGTGTGTATCAGCAGCGTTGTAGTACCGCAGCCGGAAGAGGTATCGGCAAAACAGGCAGCATATCTGGATTACTATGGCAAAGATAAGCCCAAAAATCAAATCGTGTTTGCAACATCGGATGATGCCAAATGGCATAAAGCAAATGAAGGCTGCTGTAATGTTTCCAAAAACAATGGAACATACAATCATTATCACTGCATGAAAAAGAAAACTGTTTATGCAGGAGAGAAGTTCACGATTGTTCCGGTTGCCATGTTTAAAAATGGAGTGGTGGTAGGATCAAAAAACAGTAAAGACGGTATCAAATCCGGTGAACTGAAATACAAATCCTCGAACACCAGCATTGCAACAGTAAATGCAAAGGGTGTTGTGACAGTAAAGAAAAAAGGAAAATGTAAGATCACTGTGACATCCATCTATGATTCCAAGGTAAAAGGAACATTGAGTCTGACTGTAAGCAAAGGAAAGCAGAAAGCAAAGATCACTTTAAAAGAGAAAAAAGCATCCATTGTTGTCGGAAAGACAACCACTGTCAAAGTAAAATCCTTTAAAGGGATCAGCAATAAGAACATTGCCTTTTCTTCTAGTGACAAAAAAGTTGCGACGGTATCATCCAAAGGAAAAGTAACCGGCAAGAAAGCAGGAAAGGCAACGATCACCGTAACTTCCCTAATCAACAAGAAAGTAAAAGCTGTGTTTAAGGTAACCGTAAAAACGGCAGATATGATTGATACGGACTATTCCGAGAAAGGAAAAGGTAAGATCGTACTTGCAGAAAACAGCGTAACTTTATATCCGGAAAAATCTTTCCATAAGATTTATGATCATTGTGGAGATGCAGAGACTCTTGAATATTATACAGAAGATTATAGTAGTCAGGATCATTTTATTGGAAAACAGCTTTTAGTGCAGAAAGAGAAATACGGACAGGCACAGATCCGGGTAAAGAGCATTACCGGAGTAAAAAGCAGTGCTGTTTCCTATAAGTCCAGTAATACAAGCGTGGCATCCGTTTCTTCCACCGGTTTTGTGACACCGAAAAAGGTGGGAACTGCAACGATTACAGTTACGTCAAAAGCCAATAAGAAAGTCCAGGCGAAATACAAGGTAACGGTTAAGAAAAACGACATGGTGCTGGCAGTTGGATTTGATATGTACGATAATATCAAGTACTATGTGAAGAAAAATGATGATGGTACGGTTGAAAACCGGTGGATGTCAGTCGCTAGAGAAATGTTTTCAGCTGACAAGAAAGTCGCAACAGCAAATTCAAATGATATTGGTTTTATCATGTCTAGCAGTGATGAAAGCGTTTTAAAAATAAAAAACAAGAATTATCTTGAAGTTATGGGTAAAGGATCGGCTATTATTACTTTGAAAACAGTTGATGGCCGTTGGGAGTTTTCATGGAAAGTAACTGTCAGTGATAAGCCAACTTCTTTTTCAGAATATCGGACAGGATGTGTAACGGGCATTGAAATGGATGAGACTGATGAAAAAGATGGCTGGGTAACAAAACTTTAAACAGCAAGGAAAATTTAATAAAGTAGATGGTGGTCTATTATAGGCTGCCACAGAAAAGTGAACTGCTTGGCATCTGATTACCTTGCAGTTCATTTTTTATTATTACGGTATTTTCAAAATGAAAATATAAATTACACATGACAAAAAAGTCGAAAGGAGATTTATGAGAAACAGGATAACACAATTAAGCAGATTTTTACTGCTCTGTGCAGTAATGTTTCTGGTCACCATGATTCCGCAGAGTGTGAAAGCGATCACGGTAGAAGAAGCAGGAGAAGTCTATATGACGGATTCACAGGCGGGGGCAGGACAACCGCTGTATGGACGGTTGAATATCAACTATACCGGAAATACGAACTATGATACATGGGCTTACGATATTGTTACAAACTATAACACCTATGACAGTGAAAAAGACCAGTATAAAGCCGCTGAAACGGTATTGAAAAAAGCAGATAACTCCGTGATTGGAAAGAAGATCAAAAACAACAGATCCGCAAAGCTGACAAAATCGTCAGGTGGGGATGGAACGGTACGGGCTGCATATTTGGTATGGCAGGCAAGGACAAGTATAAAAAGATCGACGACAGATGCAGCTGCTTTGGCAAAATCAGAAATCGCCTTTGTACTGCCGGATGGATCGGCAAAACTGATAAAGGCACAGTATGCAACTTATGATAATCGGTCGATCGATTATATAAATCAAAAAAAGGAAAATGGAGTAAATAAACAGTACACTTTTGTCAATATGTATGCAGATGTAACAGACATCATTAATAAAAGTGACAAAATCTACGGAACGTATTCGGTATTTAACATTCCGTATTATGAACATATCGGTGGCGGTGAGGGCGCCGGAGGATGGCAGCTGATCGTTGTGGAAAACTGTGATATAACGGTTCCGATGAGAGCAGTACGTCTTAGAATGTCTGCGGATTTTAATATTGATGATGTTTCAAAACACGATGGAGAATGGGTAGAGAAAGATATCAAGACCGGAATGCTTACGAGTATAAAGTCAAAGGCATATAAGGCAAATGATAAAGAGCCGTTAACTGGACAATATCTGATGGTTTTTGTAGAGAGCAGTAACAAGATGTCCTCATTTAAAAAAAATAATCTGTATGCACAGAAACCGTCTGAAAAATTTGCAAAGGATAAATTGATTTTAAAATTGTCAGAGGGAATAACTCCATTTTTGTCAATCAATGGATGGCCTTTATACGATAAAGCAACGACAACAAAGGGAGATTTGGTTGATTTTACAATTCCCAAAGAGAGTACACAGCCTGCCTATGCAAATAATAAATACACGCTGCAGACCAATACAGGGGATGAAACACACTGGGTTACCATGTTTGTGACAGGTATTGCGATGGATATTTCGGATAACTTTGCAGAAGGAGAACAGATTACAACAGTAAAGAGCCCGACAACAGCTACCGTTTCACAGAAGATTACTAATAAAACCTTACAGTCTAAGACGGGATATTACAATGGAAAACTGGTTGTTACATTAGACGAAGCATTAACTCCGACGAATACAAAACCAAAACTCACGGTTTATAATAAGGAGGCTGATAAAACAACTACGATCACAGGAGTTTGGAATGCAAAAGAGCATACTGTAACGTTTTCCGTTGATACGCAGGGAAAAAGAGGAACCGGCTATGAAGATAGTAAATTTGTAAATCCAAGCAAAGGAAGTTATATCAGTTACAGCATCGACTGTACATATGAAAAAAATTCCGGAAAAGAGGAATTTAAGAATGGATCTAAACTGTCCGGAGATCTAAGATCGCAAAATGTTGCAACAGGTACTACCATTGATGACATATTATCGAAAGAATCGACAGGAATTCCAATTTATGTACTCACTGTCAAAATCGACAAAACTGCTACAAACAAAGCGGTAACGGATGTATATATAAGAGCAAGCGGTAAGGCTGCTAAGGCAGTTGAAAATATAAAAGCGGCTGCTCCAGATGCAGGAGGTACAGTAAACAGTAGCAGCACGGTATCTGGTGATTATTATATGGCATCGTATGAGGTGTCGTGCGGTGCAACAATTATTACAACACCAACCTTCAACACCGGTTACCAGTTCAGCAAATGGACGGATCTCAATGAAAAGACCAACGCGTCCAAAGACCGCGATGTAACATCGGACTTGGTAAATGATAAGACCTATGCCTATGAAAGAAGCATGCCGGCCTGTAACCTTACGCTGACACTTACCGGTATCGGGGAGCCTTATGAAGTCCGTTATTACATAAACGCACCAAGGGCATTGACGAGTACGGATGTGTGGAAAGTCGGTAATACATTTACACTGATCGGAAACAGTGCTAAAGAAACAGCAACAAAGAGTTATACCGGAACACAGATCAGCAGTATCTGTAAAAATAACACACCGTATATCTATAAAACATACCGTTACGGCACCTATTATAATGCTGCATTGTCAAGCAGTATCACGATCAACGGATACCGCAAAGTGATCAGTGGAACCCATACGAAAGCCGGATGGTGGACTGCAGCAAGCGGCGGAACCTATGTAAATGTGGACGGTGCAGCATCCGGAGATAATCAGGGCAAGATCTGTGCCAGTGACTGGCGGGGCTATGCAAAGAGCGGTACCTTATCCAATGGAAAAAAAGGAAAGATCATTTCCCTGTATGCACACTGGGAACTGGATCAGGCAGAATATACCGTCCGCCACTGGAAACAGAAAGCAGACGGTATTGCATCAACCCATGACGATAAAAACTATGAACTTGCCGAAACAGAGACGAAAAAAGCACAGATTGGAAGCAAGGTTACTCCTGCAGTAAAGACATACACCGGTTTTGACAGCCCGAAAACACAGACGAAAGCGGTAACTGCAGATGGAAAGATGGTCATTGATTATTATTATGAAAGACATCTATATAATGTAACATTAAATGCCGGAACCGGCATTGAAAAGACGACCGGAGGCGGATCGTACCGCTATGGACAGAGCGTTACCATCGATGCGGCAGTAAAAGAAGGCTATCACTGGTTAAACTGGAAAGGAAATTATAAAGGCGGATCCGGTGGGGAGCAGACCGTGGATGCTAAGAAGTTTGTATTTACAATGCCAGCCGGAAACGTCACGATGACAGCCAATGCAGAAGCAAATAGATATACAATCCATTTTGATCCAAACGGCGGAGCCGGACATATCGATGATATCGAAACCACGTATGATACCGATGTGACACTGCCGGATGTATGGAATGCAGATGGAACAGCAGCCTATGTAAAATATACACTCGATGGTCAGAATGTGACAGATGGTGTCATTTCAGGGACAATTCCAAAAGCCATGATGGCAGGATATGAAGAGGAAGAAACGGAAATTGAAGATACCGAAAACGCTGGTAATGACGCGGATATAGTAGAAACAGACACGCCAGATGACATGGACGAAACAGAAGCTACGGAAACAGAAGAAGATTCTGACGATGCAAATGACGCGGAGCTGGATGAAATTGAAGAAGATAAGAAAGCCGAAGCACCAAAGAAAAAGGTGTATGCATCCGTTTTTATGGGCTGGGCTTTGGAAGATGGCAAAGATACCTTTATCCCGAAGTGGAAAGCCGGAGATATCGTGCAGAACCTTGTAACAGAGGACGGCGGTGAGATCACACTTTATGCTGTATGGGATGATTGTCCGTGGATTCAGGCGCAGGATCTGTATTACACTTTAGAACAGGCACAGAGCGGATTTATCACGGAAGAAGAGATTTTAAGCCATGCAACAGCGACCGACCGTGAGGATGGAAGCCCGATTTTACCGGGAACAAACCCGGCTCCAAGTGATCCGGAGGTTTTCACATCCTTTACGATCCCGGACTATCAGGAAAGTGAGTTTACAAACCTGCAGCATGATTTTGCAACATCGGAAAATCTGACTGTAGTTGACCATACAGGAAATACTTATGTGAAACAGATCATGGTGCATGTGACCGATACCACACCGAAAAAACTCACACAGATGGATCTGGCCGGAGTTACCCGTTTCATCAACAGCAAATATTATAACAAATCGTTTGAAGAAGGCGGACTTGAAGATAATTCTATCTGGAAAGTCGATCCGGAATACAAGGCAGCACTGGAAAGCGCATTAAATAACATGGATCATGATACCCCGGCGGAAACCTATGTATTTTCAAAGGAAACGATCAAACAGATGAAACAATATGTGGAAACTCACGGAATTGGAAACAGCAAAGAACCGGATGCGTTGAATAACTTCTATAATCAGTTCCTTGCACCGAATAGGAAATAGATAATAAAACATCAATATTTCCCTTTACAAATTCTTTTGCAGAGCGTAAATTAGAGAGTGCTGGAATCATTTCCCGGCAGTAAAAATATGGAGGTTTACAATGGCAAAAGAATTGTTAAAACGAAGCGAAGTAAAAGAAGAATATACATGGAATTTAAAAGATATGTATGCGTCCGACGAGGATTGGAAAAAAGATCTGGATGAGATTGACAAGATCCTGGATGAAATCGGAAAGATGGAAGGTAAAGTAGCTGCTTGTGCGCAAAATCTGTTATTTGTATTAGAACGCGCAGCTAAGGCAGAGGAAAAACTGGATTATGATTTTAATTATGCAGAGCGTCTGTTTGATGAAGACCAGAAAAATACGGCACATCAGGCAATGTCCCAGAAAATGTATTCTATGCTGACGAAGGTGTCAAGCCAGACTGCATTTATCGTTCCGGAGATCCTTGCAATGGATGAGGCTGTTCTGGAAGGATACTATAAAGAACTTCCAGAGTTAGAACTTTACCGTAAACAGATCGAGGAAATCGAGCGTACCAAGGCACATACACTTTCTGCTGAAATGGAAAAACTGGTAGCGATGACAGGCGATATGGCGGAGACATCCGGACAGGTATATTCCATCATCAACAACGCTGATTTTGTATTCCCGGAGATCAAAGATGAAGAGGGAGATACCGTAAGACTGTCCCATGGTAATTTCGTTCCGTTTGAGGAGTCGGCAGACCGCCGTGTGCGCAAGGATGCATTTGAGGGATTTTATGGTGTGTACAAACAGTATGCAAACACACTTGCTGCATTATATAATGGTCAGGTAAAACAGCAGGTTTTCTATGCAAATGCGAGACACTATCATTCAACACTGGAAGCCGCAGTGGATGCTAACAATGTTTCTCCGACTGTTTATCATAATCTGATCGATACGATCAATAAGAATATGGATAAAATGCACCGTTATGTACGTCTCCGCAAAAAATGCCTTGGCGTGGACGAACTGCATATGTACGACGTTTACACACCAATGATCGCAGATGCCGCAAAGAAGATTTCTTTTGAAGAAGCGAAAGAAACCGTGTTAAAGGCATTAGCACCACTTGGGGAAGAATACGTCGCAAAGGTAAAAGAGGGATTTGAAAGCCGCTGGATCGATGTTTATGAGAACGAGGGAAAGAGAAGCGGAGCTTATTCTGCAGGGGCTTATGGTTCACATCCATATGTGCTGTTAAATCATAATGATACCCTTGATAATATGTTTACGCTGGCACATGAAATGGGACATGCGATGCATTCCTATTATTCAAATTCCAGTCAGCCATACATTTACTCCCAGTATAAGATCTTTGTTGCAGAGGTGGCATCTACCTGTAACGAAGTGCTTTTAATGGAGTATTTGCTGAAAAATACAACTGATAAAAAGGAGCGTGCATATCTGCTCAACCATTATCTTGACAGCTTTAAGGGAACTGTTTACCGTCAGACTATGTTTGCTGAATATGAAATGTTAAGCAATAAGATGGTGGAAGAGGGAGAGAGCCTGACCGCTGAGACGTTAAATAAATTATATTATGACTTAAACTGCAAATATTTTGGACCGGATATGGTATCAGATTCTGAGATTGCCTACGAATGGGCAAGAATCCCTCATTTTTACTATAATTTCTATGTATATCAGTATGCAACGGGATTTTCTTCGGCAGTTGCACTGGCACATGGAATCTTAAAAGAGGGAGCACCTGCGGTAGAACGTTATAAGAAGTTTTTATCCGGTGGCTGTTCTGCCTCTCCGGTTGAGCTGCTTAAGATCGCCGGTGTCAACCTTGAAACACCAAAGCCAATCCAGGAGGCACTGGATGTATTTGGGGAAGTGCTTGATGAAATCGAGGCATTGCTTGCCGAATAATGAATAACCGGTGGAAAATTGTGGAATACTATATCTATACAAGAACAAAACAGGAGGATTTTGTTTTGAAACAGGTAGAAGTATTGATCGATGCACCGGAAAAAGCAAAGAAGCTGTGTCATATTCTGAGTGGTCATAAAGGAGCGTTTGACCTTGCAAAAGGCAGATATATCGTAGACGGGAAATCCATTATTGGAGTCTGTACGATGGATCTGTCGACCCCCCTGACATTGACCATACATGAGGAAGATGACACGGTACTGGAGGAAATCCGCGAATTTGTAGTAAAAGCAAGATAACTCATTTACCGAAAAACGTAGAATCGCAAATAACTGAAAGAAAAAGACAGTAACGATCGAAATTGGGTTGTTACTGTCTTTTTTGTTTTGTGCCTGTGGCAGTTTTTCTGTTAAAGATAACATCGTATTTCTTTGGCGAGATTTTCCTCAAGATGGATCAGTTCTTTGCAAAATCCCTGGGCCTGTTTGTCCGCGGCCGCATACTGATTATAATAGCGGCAGAGTGATTTGACACCCATATTGCAGCCTTCGGTCAAAAGATCAGCACACACAGCATCACTTTCCTCAACTGCTAACTTGGCATTTGTTTTCAGCCAGGACATTCCCTTTGCAAGCGCATTCGGTTCTTTGACCGGATCATCACATTTTTCTAACTGTGCATGGATCTCATTTCCAAGACGCTCGTGTTTTTCTTTGGATGCCATGATGACATTTTTGAAATCTGCATCCGAAATTTTATCACAGATCTCATCCATGGAATAAACAGCCATTTTTGTGCCGGCATTACATTCCCGCAATAATTTTACAGTATCTCCGTTTAACATATAGAATCCCTCTTTTTCATGATTTTTATATTCGCAATAGATAGAATGCGGAACATGCATTCTGTTGTTTAATATGTCTTGAAACAGAATGAATTATGTATTGTTTCAGAAGTACAAAACATTTCTTTGAAAAATAAAAGCAGAAAACTTTACATGATTTTAAACATGTGTCTTGTCATATGTAATGATAAGTGGTATACTACGAAAAGTTTCATTAAAAATCTGAAATGAATGGGCAAAAAATTTGAGAGAGAGTTAAGAGGGCGTATGATAAGTTTGGAAGAATTAGAAGAGTGGAAAAAGAAAAGAGATGCCGTGATCCTGGCACATTATTATGTAAGACCGGAAGTCCAGGCACTTGCCGATTACATCGGAGATTCTTATTTCCTGAGTAAAAAGGCAACAGAGCTTGCAAATAAGACGATCGTACTCTGTGGCGTGACATTTATGGGCGAGAGTGCAAAATTGTTAAATCCGGATAAAACAGTACTGATGCCGGATCTTGCTGCGGACTGCCCGATGGCACATATGGTAACAAAAGAAACCGTACAGGCCGCGAGAGACCAGTACGATGACCTTGCGGTCGTGTGTTATATCAACTCGACACAGGAGATCAAATCGTGGTCGGATGTCTGTGTAACTTCTGCAAATGCGGTAAAGATTGTAAAAAATCTGCCGAATAAACATATTTTATTTATCCCGGACCGGAATCTGGCACATTTTGTCGCCGCAGCGGTGCCGGAAAAAGAATTCATTTACAATGAAGGATTTTGTATTGTACATGAATTTATGCAGGTAGAGGAATTGCTTGATTTAAAGGCAGAGCATCCGGATGCAAAAGTACTGGTTCACCCGGAATGCAATCATAAAATTATTGAAATCGCAGATTTTATCGGATCGACAAGCGGAATTATCAATTTTGCCGGGGAGAGCAGCGACAAAGAATTTATCATTGGCACGGAGTGCGGTGTTCTTACAAAATTAAAAGAGCGCAGACCGGATGCAGAGTTTTATTTCCCGGAAACAACACCGACCTGTGTGAATATGAAAAAAATCACGCCGGAAAAAGTGCTTCATGTGTTAAAAACAGGGGAAAATGAGATCCATGCAAAACCGGAAACGGAAGGCGCTGCAAAAAATGCGCTGGCAAGAATGTTAGAACTTGCCGGAAAATAAAAGCAACATGTGTTAAAACGGAATTCGAAACATTTCCGATGGCGGCACAGAAATGAGGTCAAATATGAAAAATCTGTATTATGATGTAGTGATTGCAGGATGTGGTGTGGCAGGACTTTATGCGGCTTTGAATCTGCCGGAAGAAATGAATATTCTGATGCTTTCAAAAAAAGATTTGGAAAGCTGTGACTCCATGCTGGCACAGGGAGGAATCTGTGTACTGCGGGATGAATCTGATTACGATTCGTACTTTGAAGATACCATGCGGGCCGGACATTATGAAAATCGAAAGGAGAGCGTTGATATTATGATACGTTCCAGCCGGGATGTGATCAACGACCTGTTGAATTTTGGTGTCCGTTTTGCAAAAAATCCGGATGGAAGCCTTGCCTATACCAGGGAGGGAGCTCATTCCCGGCCGAGGATCTGCTTCCATGAGGATATTACCGGAAAGGAGATCACAACGACACTACTATCACATGTAAAAAAATGTTCGAATGTGACCATCTTAGAGTATACGACCATGACAGATATTTTGGTGGATGATGGCAAATGCACCGGTATGGTCGCAGAAACAAAAGAAGGTGAAACGCTGCATATTCATGCAGACAATACAATTATGGCAACCGGAGGAATCGGGGGTCTTTATGAGCATTCCACCAATTTCCCAATACTGACCGGTGATGCATGCAGGATCGCAAAAGAACACGGTGTGGAACTTGAACATATGGACTATGTACAGATCCACCCAACATGCCTTTACAGCAAAAAGCCTGGAAGGAGTTTCCTGATCTCGGAATCAGCAAGGGGAGAAGGCGCAGTTCTTCTCAATCACAAAGGAGAACGGTTTGTCAATGAACTTCTGCCGCGTGATGTTGTGACAAAAGCAATACAGGAAGAAATGAAAAAAGAAGGTGTGGAGTATGAATGGATCTCATTTGCACATGTTCCAAAGGAAATCATTTTGAAGCATTTTCCGCACATTTATGAAAAATGTCTCGAAGAAGGGTATGATCTTTTAAAAGAACCGGCGCCTATCGTGCCGGCACAGCATTATTTTATGGGCGGTGTCCATGTGAACCGCGATTCTGCGACAACGATGCCAAATCTATATGCAGTCGGGGAGACGAGCTGCAACGGAGTTCACGGAAAGAATCGGCTTGCAAGCAACAGCCTGTTAGAGAGTCTTGTTTTTGCAAAACGTGCAGCAGTAAAAATACAAAATGAAGAGAAAGGAAATGAAGATCATGAATTTGAATCCAATTACCATGCAGCTTGTTGCTGATAAATATATCCGTCTTGCATTAGAGGAAGATATTCACAGTGAGGACGTATCCACCAATGCCGTGATGCCGGAATATAAAGCCGGTGAAGTGGAACTGATCTGTAAACAGGACGGCGTGATCGCCGGACTTCCGGTATTTGAACGTGTATTTACCATGTTAGATGCGTCCACAAAAGTGGAGTGGGCGAAAAATCAGGATGGCAGGGAAGTAAAAGACGGTGATGCTGTAAAAAAAGGACAGCTCCTTGCGACGGTAAAAGGTGACGTGCGGGTTCTTTTATCCGGAGAGCGAACAGCTCTTAATTATCTGCAGCGTTTAAGTGGTATTGCAACATATACACATCAGGTTGCACGGTTATTAGAGGGCAGCAGCACAACATTACTTGATACAAGAAAGACAACACCATGCATGCGTATTTTCGAGAAATATGCCGTATGTGTGGGAGGCGGACAGAATCATCGTTACAATTTATCGGACGGTGTTCTGCTCAAAGATAATCATATTGATGCGGCAGGCGGTGTAAAAGAAGCTATTCTTGCTGCAAAAGCATATGCTCCGTTTGTCCGTAAGATCGAGGTAGAGACAGAAAATCTTGACATGGTAAAAGAAGCCGTGGAAGCAGGTGCGGATATTATCATGCTCGATAACATGACACCGGAACAGATGTCGGAGGCAATCCGGCTGATCGACGGCAGAGCAAAAACAGAGTGCTCCGGAAATATCACAAAAGAGAATATCAAAACGATCACAGCACTCGGAGTGGATTATGTTTCCAGCGGTGCCCTGACACATTCAGCACCGATCTTAGATATCAGCCTGAAACACTTGAAAGTAACAGATTCCCTTCAGTAACGCTTGTAAAAATAGACAGATTCAGCTAAAATAAATGCAGAGTCAAAAAGGAGAGGATCGCAAATGGAAAAAGAAATGACCGGAGCAGACAGAAGAAAAGAAATCCTGTCTATGATACGTGATACAGATACACCGGTATCCGGCACGGCAATTGGAAAAAAAACCGGTGTCAGCAGACAGGTCGTGGTGCAGGATATTGCACTTCTCCGCACACAGGGGTATCCGATTATTTCTACTGCAAGAGGTTATCTGCTGGATGAACCAAAACAGGCAGTCAGGATATTTAAAGTATGCCATACCAATGAACAGGTGGAGGATGAACTGACTACGATCGTTGATCTTGGGGGATGTGTGGTCAATGTCATGGTCAATCACCGCGTTTATGGGAAATTAGATGCTCCGCTAAATATCAAAAGCAGGCGAGATGTGCAGAACTTTATGGATGATTTAAAGACAGGAAAATCGACACCACTTCTCAATGTGACGTCCGGATATCATTTTCATAAGATCAGCGCTGAGAGTGAAGAAGTGTTAGATGAGATAGAGGAAGCACTCAAAAAGAAAGGCTATCTTGCGGAATTACTTCCATATGAACAGTAAGAAATTAAAAAAACCGGGATATTGACTTGAAATCAAATTCGCTTTATAATAAAATCACTTATGCATACGAGAAAGAGATGAAACCGTGATGCATAAGTGATTTTTACGTGACAGGATATTTTGCAGAAACGGAGAGAAATATGATAAAAAGTATGACCGGTTTTGGCCGGTGTGAATTTGCGGATGAGAACCGCAAGTTTACGGTAGAGATAAAAGCCGTAAATCACCGTTATCTCGATGTCAATATCAAGATGCCTAAAAAGCTGAATTTCTTCGAGAGTGCGATCCGTACGCTGTTAAAAGAGTATATGGAGCGCGGAAAGGTTGATATTTTTATCAACTGCGAAGATTATACGCAGGATAATGTTTCATTGAAATATAATGAAGCACTTGCAGCCCAGTATCTGACTTATCTGAACAGTATGGCAGAAAAGTTCGGACTTGATAATGATATCCGTGTGAGTACGCTTTCAAAGTACCCGGACGTGTTTACGATGGAGGAACAGGGCATAGATGAGAAATCTCTGTGGCTCGGACTTGAAAAAGCGATCCGCGGTGCGGCAGAGCAGTTTGTGGAGAGCAGGATCAGGGAAGGCGAGCATTTAAAGAAAGATTTATGCGAGAAACTTGATGGCATGTTATCCTATGTGGATTTCATTGAGGAGCGCTCCCCTGTAATCATTAAGGAGTACAAAGAACGGTTAGAGGCGAAGGTAACAGAACTGTTAGGAGACCGCCAGATTGATGATACGAGAATCGCGACAGAAGTAACAATCTTTGCAGATAAGATTTGTGTTGATGAAGAGACAGTCAGACTGCGCAGCCATATTAAAAGTACGAAAGATACCTTGGAAGCTGGTGGCAGCGTGGGAAGAAAACTTGACTTTATTGCGCAGGAGATGAACCGCGAGGCAAATACCATTCTTTCTAAAACCAATGATCTTGCAATTTCTGATATCGGTATCAGTTTAAAAACGGATATTGAAAAGGTCAGGGAACAGATCCAGAATATAGAATAGGGACGGGTGGTATATGGCAAAGCTGATGAATATTGGATTTGGCAATATGGTCAATACCGATAAGATTGTCTGCATCGTATCTTCAGACTCCGCACCGGCAAAGCGTATGGTGCAAAAAGGCAAAGGACAGGAAAATCTGATCGATGCGACACAGGGACGCAGGACCAAAAGCGTCATTTTTACAGAAAACAACAAAATCATTTTATCAGCATTGCAGCCGGAGACGCTTGCCGGCAGATTTAATGGCAATGCCACAGAGGTATATGATGATACGAAAGAATAGAGGAATCCTTACCGTGGTGTCCGGATTTTCCGGCTCGGGAAAAGGAACCATCATGAAAGAATTAATGAAAAAATATGTTGACAGCTATGCACTTTCCATCTCGGCTACGACGAGAAATCCAAGACCGGGTGAAACGGATGGTGTGGAATATTTTTTCCGTACAAAAGAACAGTTTGAGCAGATGATAAAAGACGATGCACTGATCGAATATGCGCAGTTCGTCGGCAATTATTATGGCACGCCGAAGGCATATGTGGAAGAACAGTTAGAGGCAGGAAAAGATGTCATCTTAGAGATCGAGATCCAGGGAGCATTAAAAGTCAAAGAAAAATTCCCGGATACATTGCTTTTGTTTGTGACACCGCCGAGTGCCAAAGAGTTAAAAAACCGTCTGATAGGCAGAGGAACCGAGACGATGGACGTGATCGAGTCAAGACTTGCAAGAGCCGTTGAAGAGGCGGAGGGAATTGAGTCCTATGACTATCTGGTAGTCAATGACGTGTTAGAAGACTGTGTGGAAGAAGTTCATCAGATCATTCAGAATGAACATTACCGTGTAAACCGTAATGAGTCAGCAATACAGGAAATGCGGAATGAACTAAAAGCATTTTCAAAATAGTCTGTCCATGAAACAGATAAAAATCTGTAACATAAATATAAGAATCTAAGAGCGGGAGACCGCCATATGCGCAATGCGCAAAGAAAGGGGAATTATCATGATACATCCATCTTATGTAGAATTAATGAAAGTAGTAAACGACGGTGTGGAAATTGGTGAGGAGCCGGTTGTAAACAGCCGTTATTCCATTGTGATTGCAGCTGCAAAAAGAGCACGCCAGATCATTGCAGGAGATGAGCCGATGGCAGAGAAAAAAGTGTGCCCGAAACCATTATCCATCGCAGTAGAAGAACTTTACGAAGGAAAGGTAAAGATTTTACCGGAGACATCGGATGAAGAATAATTTAAAACTTTTATTTGTATCACTTGGATGTGACAAGAATCTGGTCGACACAGAGTTTATGCTTGGCATGTTAAGAGATGATGGAATCGAAATGACAGATGATGAGCAGGAAGCAGACATTATCATTGTCAATACCTGCTGCTTTATCAATGATGCAAAAGAAGAAAGTATCAATACGATTCTTGAGATGGCAGAACTGAAAAAAGAAGCCAGATTAAAGTCTCTGATCGTGACCGGATGCCTTGCACAGCGTTATAAAGAAGAAATCGTAAAAGAAATCCCGGAAGTGGATGCAATTCTTGGAACGAATTCCTATGAGGATATTGTAAATGCAGTGCATCAGTCCTTAGAGGGCAAACATTATGAGAATTTCAAGACCTTAGAGGGATTGCCGACGCTGCACACCAAACGTTCTGTGACAACAGGCGGACATTTTGCTTATTTAAAGATCGCAGAGGGATGCAACAAGCGCTGCACATACTGCATTATTCCGTATATCCGCGGAAATTACCGCAGTGTTCCGATGGAAGATCTGATCGAACAGGCAAAAGAACTGGTTGCTGCAGGAGCAAAAGAACTCATCCTGGTGGCACAGGAGACCACACTCTACGGAGTTGATCTCTATGGTGAAAAGTCACTGCACCGTTTATTAGATGAGTTAAACAAGATCGAAGACCTGTTCTGGATCCGTATCATGTACTGTTATCCGGAAGAAATATACGAAGGTCTGATCGATGCCATGATCCGCAACAAAAAAGTATGCCATTATCTGGATATCCCGATCCAGCATGCAAATGATACCATATTAAAACGCATGGGACGAAGAACGAGTAATGCAGATCTTGTAAAGATCATTACGCATCTGCGTGAACGCATTCCGGACATTACACTGCGTACGACGCTGATCTGTGGTTTCCCGGGTGAAACACAGGAAATGCATGAGGAACTGATGCAGTTTATCAATGACATGGAATTTGACCGTCTTGGTGCTTTTACCTATTCACCGGAGGAGGGAACGCCTGCTGCAGAGTTTACCGATCAGGTGGATGAAAATCTGAAAAAAGACTGGCAGGCAGATGTCATGGAATTACAGGAAGAGATTATTTTTGATAAAAATGAGACCATGAAAGGCAGAGAGCTATACGTTTTCATTGAAGGGAAAGTGAGTGATGAAAATGCTTATGTTGGAAGAACTTACCGTGATGCACCGGATGTAGATGGTTATATTTTTATTAATACAGATGAAGAACTCATGACGGGCGATATCGCGAAAGTACGTGTGACAGGCGCCTATGAGTATGACCTGATTGGAGAATTGATCTAGCAGTATTTAAAATTTATTGTGCAGAAATGGAGAGTGTAAATTATGAATTTACCAAATAAACTGACGGTAATGCGTATGATATTGATTCCGTTTTTTGTTTTCTTTATGCTTGCTCCGTATTTTGAAGGTTATGGCAATTATATTGCAACAGCTATTTTTATCATTGCAAGTCTTACCGACATGCTGGATGGAAAAATTGCAAGAAAGTACAATCTGGTTACTGATTTCGGAAAATTTATGGATCCTCTGGCAGACAAGCTGCTTGTATGCTCTGCAATGATCTGTCTGATTGAGAAAGGACAGCTTGCAGCCTGGATTGTCATCATTATCATTGCGAGAGAATTTATCATCAGTGGATTTCGTCTGGTCGCTGCAGATAATGGAATTGTAATTGCTGCAAGTTATTGGGGAAAATTTAAAACGGTTTTCCAGATGCTTATGGTGATCGTGCTGATCTTAAATATTCCGAATTCGTTCTTTGCAGTGCTTGGCACGGTTCTTACATACATTGCTTTGGCGCTGACAGTCGTATCACTGATCGATTATATTGCCAAAAATAAAAATGTTTTAAAAGAACAGAAATAGGAGAATAGCAGTTGGCTGAACATGTATATGATTCCAGTGATTCCTGTACCGGCAAAAGTGCAGTACAGGAACCGCTGGAATATTCCATTTATGGTTTGTTAAAAAAATATCAAATTACAATTACAACAGCGGAGTCCGCCACGGGTGGGATGATCGCGTCCACGCTGATCAATGTTCCGGGAATCTCAGAGTTTTTTACAGAGGGGTATGTGACATATTCAAATGAAGCAAAAGTTAAAATGATACATGTTGCACCGGAAACAATCGATACCTATGGCGTGGTAAGCAGTGAAACAGCGGCGGATATGGCTGCTTCTGCAGCAAAAACGGCTGCAACAATGGCGGCAGTATCCGTGACAGGTGTTGCCGGACCAGATGGGGGAACGAAAGAATGCCCGGTCGGGCTGGTGTTTATCGGCTGTTATCTGAATGGAAAGACAGTGACGGAGCGTCATATGTTTTCCGGCAGCCGCATGGATGTAAGAAAGAGTGCCACAGAAAGCGCACTTTCCCTGTTAAAAAAATGTATAGAAGAAACGTATGCAGTGTGAAAAATCCATATAGGAAAGATATTTTACACTAGAAAGGCATGGTTATTAGTATGAGAATTATTGCAGGAACAGCGAGAAGCCTTCCTTTAAAAACGGTAGAAGGACTTGACACCAGACCTACCACAGACCGTATCAAAGAGACATTGTTTAATATCATACAGGATGAGATCCTTGGATGCTATTTTTTGGATCTGTTTGCAGGAAGCGGACAGATGGGACTTGAGGCAGTCAGCCGCGGTGCGCAGTATGCCGTTTTTGTCGAAAATAATAAAAAAGCTGCTGCATGCGTGGAGGACAATATCCGCTTTACCAAGTTTACAAAAGAAACAAAATTATATAATTCGGATGTTTTATCAGCTTTAAGAGCGATGGAAGGAAAATACCGGTTTGATATCATTTTTATGGATCCTCCCTATAAACAGGAACTTGAATATGATGTGCTTTCTTACCTGAAAGATTCTTCGCTTTTAAAAGAAAATGGAATCATCATCGTCGAAGCATCGTTGGATACAGCGTTTGACTATTTGCCGGATATGGGATTCACATTGAAACGATTAAAGACGTATAAGACAAATGAACATGCATTTATCATCAAAAATCAATAGAAAAAATACATGATCCATTTGTATGGGAGGAACCTATGAAAAAAGCAATTTATCCGGGAAGTTTTGATCCGTTGACGTTAGGACATTTAGATATTATAGAACGATCTGCTAGAATTGTGGACGAGCTTGTGGTCGGAGTACTTAATAACAGTGCAAAAAATTCGTTGTTTTCTTTAGATGAACGTGTTAGTATGATTAAGGAGATGACAGATTCCATGCCAAATGTTACAGTGACAAGTTTTAATGGTCTTTTAGTCGATTATATGAGAGAAATCGATGCGACGATCATTGTAAGAGGGCTACGCGCTGTAACAGATTTTGAATATGAACTTCAGATTGCACAGACAAATCATGTGGAAAATCCGGAAGTGGAGACAATTTTTTTGACAACCAGTCTCCAGTATTCTTATTTAAGCTCTACAATCGTGAAAGAATTTGCATCTTATGGAGGAGATTTATCCAAGTTTGTGCCGGCACGTTTTATAGACCGGATATATGATAAGTATCAGATTAAAAAATAAGGAGTGGTTACTATGGCCAGCAGAATTGAACAGATAATAGACGAGATTGAAGACTATATTGACGGCTGTAAGACGCAGGCTTTTGCACCGTCTAAGATCATTGTAAACCGCGAAACTATGGAAGAACTATTAAATGAACTCCGCAGCAAGACACCGGATGAGATCAAGCGTTATCAGAAGATTATCAGCAATAAAGAAGCAATCTTAGCGGATGCGCAGGCGAAAGCGGATGCAATCATTGCACAGGCACAGGTAAAAACAGATGAACTTGTCAGTGAGCATGAAATTATGCAGCAGGCATATGCACAGGCAAATGAGGTTGTTATGATCGCAACCAAACAGGCTCAGGAAATCTTAGACAATGCAACAAATGACGCCAATAATATCCGTATGGGTGCCATGCAGTATACAGACGATATTTTGAAAAATTTAGAGAGTACAATTTCACATGCCATGGATTCTTCTAAGGCAAGGAGTGATGCATATATGAGTACTCTGCAGGGATTCCTTGATGTTGTTACAACGAACCGTGCCGAATTGAATCCTACGGCAGACATACAGGAAGAAACGCAGACGGATACACAAGAGTTACAACAGACCATGCCAGAACAGCAGTAATTAGGGTCATAAGCAGTTTAAAGATTCCATATTTTTTGATGGAAAGACCGGTTCCTTTGATCATCGAACTGGTCTGTGCCAGACCGGAACATCCGCCGAAGGCAGTAAAAGTCATGGCAAGTAAATAACGGCAGGCAGGTGTAAGGGGTGACTGGCTGGCAGCTTTGATCCCGTTTGTGATTTCTGTCAATCCGGTGAGCATCAGTTTTGTGGTTTCTGGCAGTGGAAGCAGCCGGAACATGGAAGATATCATGGAAAACAGCATAATATAACCTCCAAGTCTGGTTAGTGTTTCGAAACCGTTCATGATGCCGGCGTCTATGATTTTAAAATTTATTTGAGATCCAGATGCTGGCTTTTTGTATGTGGTGGAGTGGTTTGATACTGATTGCTTTTTCTCTGTAAAGAAAAAGAGCAGTCTACCGGCAATGAGAGGCGGCAAAAATATTACCAGATAGCTGAGTGGTATCAGGGAAGGCATATGAAGTTCCTGGCAGAGAATATAGCTGCTGATAAATACAGGACTGATGTTGTTTGTCACCATAAACAGTATTTCGGCTTCCTGATATTCTAACTGCCCGCATTTTAGCATTTCAGCACAGTTTTTGCTTCCCATCGGAAAGCCGAACAGAAAACCGGACAGCAGCACAAAAGAGCCATTTCTGCTGGCTGGTAAGATCAGACGTAGAAGCGGATAGAGAAGTTTTACAAGATATCCGGTAAAACCAGAGTAGATCAGGATATTGGATAAAATCGCAAATGGCAGCAGAGAGGGAAGCACCCGCTCATACCAGAGAACCAGTCCGTCGGCTGCTGCAGTTACTGCGTCCTGCGGGAAAAATAAAATATAAACGATAAAAATAAGGATACACAAGAATATTAATTTCTTTTTCATATTAGAATATATGAGAAACAGGAGGCATCTATGAAGAACAAATTAAATTTACCAGAGTTAGAATCCAAAAAAGTATTTGCATATTTTGAGGAGTTGGCAGCGATTCCGCATGGTTCAAGAAATACCAGACAGATCAGCGATTACCTGATTTCTTTTGCAAAAGAACATGGTTTAGAGTGCTATCAGGATGAGGCAAACAATGTTGTGATCATTCAGGAGGCATCTGACGGATATGAAAGTGCAGACCCGATCATCATGCAGGGACATATGGATATGGTCTGTGAGAAGGAAAAAGGCGTGGAGATCGATTTTGAGAAAGACGGTCTGGAGCTTTATGTAGACGGCGATTTCTTAAAAGCAAAAGGCACGACTTTAGGCGGTGATGATGGTGTTGCGGTTGCTTATATCCTCGCAATTATGGATTCACCGGAGATTGCGCATCCAAGACTTGAGGCTGTGATCACGGTTGATGAGGAGATCGGCATGCTCGGAGCAGAGGTCATAGATCTTTCCATGTTAAAAGGCCATAAGATGTTAAATATTGATTCCGATGTGGAAGGACATTTCCTGACAAGTTGTGCTGGCGGTATGACTGTGGATACTGTGATCCCTGTCACATGGCAGAAACAGCAGGGATATGGCGCAGGACTGACTGTGACTGGCTTAGAGGGGGGGCACTCCGGCAGTGAGATCGATAAGGAACATGCCAATGCCAATATCCTGATGGGACGTGTGTTAAAATATCTTTCCGACCGAATGGAACTGGCGGTTGTATCACTTGCAGGCGGCTTAAAAGATAATGCAATCCCGCGTGAGTGTGAGGCAGAGATCGTCATTCCGGAAGAGAAAAAAGCAGAACTTTCCGATTATATTACAGAACTGGAAAAGATTTTTAAAAAAGAGTATGCTGTCTCAGATCCGGCTGTCTGCATTGAAATAAAAGAGAATGGAACAGGGGAGTATGAAGTATTATCTTATTCTTCCATGACAAAAGTGATCTTTTATCTGCGCAACGTGCCAAACGGCGTGCAGCATATGAGCATGGTAATGCCTGGACTGGTAGAGACTTCTTTAAATACCGGAATCATGAAACTGACAACAGATGGCCTGGAGCTGACCGCATCTGTGCGAAGCAGTGTCTCCACAAGAAAAGAAGAATTAAAAGATAAATTAGAGTATCTGGCTGAATTTTTAGGCGGTCAGATCTCTGTAAGCGGGGATTATCCGGCATGGGAGTATCGCGCGGAGTCTGATATCCGTGAGGGAATCAGTGCCGTATACGAAGAATTATTCCACGAGGAGCCAGTGTTTGAGGCAATCCATGCAGGACTTGAGTGCGGTATCTTATCCGGCAAGATCGCAGATCTCGACTGCGTTTCCTTCGGACCGAATAACTTTGATATCCATACACCGAAGGAGCGTCTCAGCATTTCTTCTACCGAAAAAGTATGGAAACTGATTGTGGAATTTTTAAAGAGAAGTAAATAAAAAACGTTTGTCATAAATTTAATATTGCAAAAATAAGGGAGTACGGACTGGTCTTATGAAAAAAGTCAGATTGTGGCTGCTTGTGTTTTTATGTATGATGGCAGTGTTTCAGGTACTTTTGACAGAAGAACTTTTAGAGAGTGCACACAGGAGAAACTGTTTTTCTTATGAAACGGCATTTCGCAATCTGCGGAACCATAATCTGACAAAAGATCAGGTCAATACCTTTTTTAACAATGCCGGATCCGATATGGAAGGGTTTTGTGAGCTTTTGACGATGTATTTTGCATCGGACTGCCAGATGACAGATCCTAAGCTGTTGAAGAAACAGGTCGCAGATGCAAAAAAATATCGTGGCAATGAATTTACAGAGATAAACGGATATGTCAAAAGCGTCTGGAGTGACCTTTTGTGTTTTCCGGTGGGAAAGATCGCAGGAAAACCGGAAGATAACGTTGTATTTGAAAATAGCTGGATGCAGAGCCGGACTTTTGGCGGCGACCGCGGACATGAGGGAACCGATATCATGGCATCGGAAAATGTGCGGGGCATATATCCGGTCTACAGTATGACCGACGGCGTTGTGGAAAATATAGGCTGGCTCCGTCTTGGCGGCTACCGGATCGGAATCCGGAGTCCGTCCGGTGCATATTTTTATTATGCCCATCTGGCGGAGTATGCAAAAGACTTTCAGATCGGTGAAACAGTATCGGCGGGCACATTTCTCGGCTTTATGGGTGACACCGGTTACAGCGATGTGGAGGGCACGACCGGGAATTTTGCAGTCCATCTTCATATGGGAATCTATCTGAATGATAAAGATGGAACAGAGTTTTCGGTAAATTCCTATCCGATGCTTTCTTATTTATGGGAAAGACAAGGAGGCGCACTTAGGTGAACCGCCATTTTTCGACAACATCATTTGCAGCATAATTTGAATATTATACAGATATAGTAAATAATGGCTTTTGATATAGTAAGATTTTAGAGAATGGAGAGAGCATGCGGCTGGATAAATTACTGACCGAACTCGGCACAGGAAGCAGAAGCGAAGTAAAAAAATATATCCGATCAGGGCTTGTCACGGTAAACGGGGAAGTTGTAAAGAAACCGGAACAGAAAGTGGATGAAAAAAATGATACGGTCTGTTTTCGGGGGAATCCGTTAACATATACAGAGTATGAATATTATCTGTTTCACAAACCGGCGGGATGCGTGACTGCAACGGAGGACAATCTGCACCGGACAGTCATGGACTATCTGACTGACACGGCGCGCCATGACCTCTTCCCTGTGGGGAGACTTGACATTGATACAGAAGGACTGCTGCTCATCACAAATGATGGAGCATTAGCACACGATCTGCTCAGCCCGGCGAAGCATGTTTCGAAGGTTTACTATGCAAAAATCGACGGTCGTGTCACGGAAGAAGATGTTAACCTTTTTGAAAATGGGGTTGACATAGGAGAAGAAAAGCCTACAAAACCGGCACTTTTAGAGGTTTTGCATTCGGGTGACAATTCGGAAATCAGGTTAACAATTACAGAAGGCAGGTTCCATCAGGTAAAGCGGATGTTTGAGGCAGTGGGAAAGAAGGTTACTTATCTAAAACGTGTGGAGATGGGATCACTGGTGTTGCCGGATGAACTTGCTCCCGGGGAATACCGTCCACTGACCGAAGAAGAATTACAGGAACTGCGCCGACACTGACAGGCAGACAGAAAAAAAGAAAACATGCAGATGCAGCTTAGATATCTGTGCTGTCTCTGTGCAATATACAGAAATGAGGATCAACATGAAAAATGGTTTTTTACCAATCAGCAAAGAAGATATGAGAGAGGCTGGTATAGACCAGCTTGATTTTGTTTATGTGTGCGGTGACGCTTATGTCGATCATCCATCGTTTGGACATGCCATCATATCGCGTTTATTAGAAGCACATGGCTATAAAGTCGGTATCATTGCACAGCCGGACTGGCATGACAAAGAGTCTATTAATATTTTAGGAGAACCGCGGCTCGGCTTTCTTGTCTCTGCAGGAAATATGGATTCCATGGTAAACCATTATTCTGTTTCTAAAAAGAGACGCCAGAGCGATGCGTTCACACCGGGAGGCGTGATGGGAAAACGCCCCGATTATGCGACGGTTGTCTATTGCAACTTGATCCGGCAGACATATAAGCACAAACCGATCATCATCGGCGGGATCGAGGCGAGTTTAAGAAGGCTTGCGCATTACGATTACTGGTCGAATAAATTAAAACGTTCCATCCTGTTAGACTCCGGTGCAGACATCATTTCCTATGGTATGGGCGAACACAGTATCATAGAGATCGCAGATGCTCTGGATAGCGGGTTAGATATCAAAGACATCACATTTATTGACGGAACGGTTTACAAGACCAGAAAACGTGAGGATATTTACGATGCAATCGAATTGCCGCATTATGAAGCACTGCTTGCGGATAAAAAAGAATATGCAAAAAGCTTTTATGTGCAGTACAGCAATACGGATCCGTTCGTAGCAAAACGTTTGTTTGAAACGTATGACGGGAAAATGTTTGTGGTACAGAATCCGCCATCAAAACCTCTGACACAGAGTGAGATGGATCAGGTATATTCGCTTCCTTACATGAGAACTTACCATCCATCTTATGAGGAGGCAGGCGGTGTTCCGGCGATCGAGGAGGTCAAATTTTCCTTAGTCAGCAACCGGGGCTGCTACGGCGGCTGCAGTTTCTGTGCACTGACCTTCCATCAGGGGCGTATCATCCAGACCAGAAGCCATGAATCGATTTTAGCCGAGGCAAACCAGATCGTCTGGGAACCGGATTTTAAGGGATATATCCACGATGTCGGAGGTCCGACTGCAAACTTCCGTGCGCCGGCGTGTGACAAGCAGCTTACCAAAGGTGTCTGTCCGCATAAACAGTGTCTGTTCCCGCAGCCTTGTAAAAATTTGAAAGTAGACCACAAAGATTATCTGTCGCTGCTCCGGAAATTAAGACAGCTCCCGAATGTGAAAAAAGTTTTTATCCGTTCCGGTATCCGGTTTGACTACCTGATTTACGATGAAGACCGCACGTTTTTACGTGAACTTTGCGAGCACCATGTCAGCGGTCAGCTGAAAGTTGCACCGGAACATATTTCCAATGCGGTATTGGAGAAGATGGGGAAACCGAGCGTGGAAGTATATAAAAAGTTCGTGAAGGCATATAAGGACATGAATGAAAAGCTTGGCAAAAAACAGTACTTAGTGCCATACCTGATGTCCTCCCATCCGGGTTCTACTTTAAAGGAAGCTGTAGAACTGGCTGAATTTTTGCGTGACCTCGGCTATATGCCGGAGCAGGTACAGGATTTTTATCCGACGCCATCTACGATCTCAACCTGTATGTATTATACCGGATTGGATCCACGCACGATGGAACCGGTTTATGTCGCTGTCAATCCACATGAAAAAGCGATGCAGAGGGCGCTGATCCAGTACCGGAACCCGAAAAATTATGATCTGGTGGTGGAAGCACTCACAAAGGCTGGCAGAACAGACCTGATCGGATTTGACAAACACTGCCTGATCCGTCCGAGAAGGGAACATCCTTTTGATCGGAATGACACGAAAAATGACAGAGGAAACAATTCCCACAGAAGCAGTTCAAAAAATGACAGGGACAATTTCCACAGCAAAAACAGCGTGAAAAATGACAGACGGACGGTCACATCCGGCAGCTGTAAAAAGATTACAGCGTCTGGAAATAACCAGCAGAATACTGGCGCCAAGAAAAAAAAGACGATCCGCAATATCCATAAAAAGAAATAGAAAGAAAATTTTATGCGTGAATTTAAAATCAATGAAAACGAAGCGGGACAACGCTTTGATAAATATTTAAAAAAGCTGCTTGGCAATGCGCCGGGCAGCTTTATATACAAAATGCTCCGAAAAAAGAATATTACTTTAAATGGAAAAAAGGCAGACGGAACCGAAAAGTTGAATCAGGGCGACGATATAAAACTGTTTTTTTCCGATGAAACCTTTGAGAAGTTCAGTGGAAGCGGCACACCGGATTCTGAATTCGAGGCACTTAAAGTACTTTCGAGGGAGTTTACATCAGGAAAACGGAAACTTCTGGTTGTTTATGAAGATAAAGATGTGATTTTTATCAATAAGCCGACCGGCATGCTTTCCCAGAAGGCAAAACCGGAAGATATTTCCGCAAACGAATATATTCTTGCATATCTGATCGCGAAAGGGGAACTGACGGAAAGTTCTTTCCGTACCTTCCGCCCATCGATCTGCAACCGGCTTGACCGCAATACATCCGGTCTGTTAGCTGCCGGAAAAACCTTAAAGGGACTTCAGGAGATGGCAAAAGCCTTAAAGGAACGTTCGGTTCAGAAATATTACCGCTGTATCGTAAAGGGGACGGTAAAAGAAGCTTCTTATCTGAAAGGTTATCTGCAGAAAGATGAATCGTCCAATCAGGTTTTGATCCGCAGGACAAAACCTTCTGAGGGAGAATGGCTCCCGATCGAGACGGAATATAAACCGATTCGCTGTATGGGCGGTTACACGGAGTTTGAAGTTCATCTGATGACCGGGCGATCCCATCAGATCCGTGCGCATCTTGCGTCTATCGGACATCCGATCATAGGAGACTATAAATATGGAGATTCTAGAGTTAATGTATATTTTAAGAAAAATGCAAGGATAACGTCACAGCTTCTTCATGCAAGCCGCTTTGTATTTGAGGACGGCAGGGAGATTACGGCTCCATGTGGTGCTGAATTTGAGCGGGCATGGAATGTGATCGAAAATTTATAAACCGATGAATGTACATTCTGTCATGTGCATGTTTTCAGACTATAGTGTTCGAAAAAATTTGGAATCATTTATTTTTATAAAGGAGTACCATCATGGCAACCTGGAACTCAAGAGGACTCAGGGGTTCAACCTTAGAGGAGTTCATCAACCGCACCAATGAAACTTATCTGACAAATGGCCTTGCACTGATTCAGAAAGTTCCAACGCCGATCACACCCATCAATATAGACAAGGCAACAAGGCATATTACGCTGGCATATTTTGAACAGAAAAGTACCGTCGACTATATTGGCGCCGTCCAGGGAATCCCGGTGTGTTTTGACGCAAAGGAATGTGCGACAGACACCTTTCCGCTTCAGAATATCCATGAACATCAGGTAACATTCATGGAAAACTTTGAAAAGCAGGGGGGAATTTCATTTTTTCTGATCAGTTTTACCGCAAGGAACGAATTTTATTATCTGCGCCTTGCAAAGCTGTTGGAATTTTGGAACCGCGCAAAAGAAGGTGGAAGAAAAAGTTTCCGTTATGAGGAATTAGAATCCGATTATTTCCTTCCGAAAGGAAAAGCGGTACTGGTTCCTTACTTGGATACGCTGCAAAAAGATTTGCTGGCAAGGGATTGACATTCCCTTTGTTTTCCAATATAATAAACAGCAGTTTTATGTGGTAGCAAGGTAGCACACTAAAGTGCAAGAGAAAAATGTGTGCAGGGACGGCAGAAAAATCACTTATCACATAACGTCCCGGAATGGAGATTTGATGAAAAGACAGTTATTACATACACCTGAAGGTGTCAGGGATATTTACAATGACGAATGCGAGAAAAAGCTGATTTTGCAGGATGAATTATTAAAAGTACAGAAACAGTACGGTTATCACCCAATCCAGACACCAACATTTGAATTTTTTGATACCTTTGGCAGAGAGATCGGAACCACACCTTCGAAGGATCTGTATAAGTTTTTTGACCGGGAGGGAAATACGTTGGTACTTCGACCGGATATTACACCTTCCATTGCGCGATGTGCCGCAATGTATTTTGGTGAGGAGAAGATGCCGATCCGTCTCTGCTATATGGGAAATACATTTTTAAACAACAGCAGCTATCAGGGAAGATTAAAAGAGAGCACACAGCTTGGCGCAGAGCTTTTAGGCGATTCCACGGTAGATGCAGACGCGGAGATCATTGCCATGGTGATCGACTGCCTGAAAAAAGCAGGATTAAAAGAGTTTCAGCTTTCCGTCGGTCATGCAGAATTTTTCCGCGGTTTGACAGATGCGGCAGGGTTAAAGGAAGAACAGGAAGAAGAACTTCATGACCTTATTTCCAACAAAAATTATTTTGGTGTAACGGAGTTTGCTGAGACGCTGAGCTTAAACGATAACTTAAAGGCTCTGTTTGGAATGCTCGGCAATCTGTATACCGGATCTGACGAATTGCAGACGGCAAAGAAATATGCATCTGAATATCCGCGTATCTTAGCCGCGATCGAGCGCCTTGAGGAGTTACATCAGGTTTTAAAGATCTATGGCATTGATAAATATGTCTCCGTGGAGCTTGGAATTGTCAGCAATTATCAGTACTATACCGGCATCATTTTTGCGGGATACACGTTTGGAAGCGGTGAGCCGATCGTAAAGGGCGGCCGTTATGATGAACTTCTGACTTACTTTGGAAAGGAGTCAGCATCCATCGGTTTTGCGATCGTTATTGACCAGCTGATGGCAGCACTTTCCAGACAGAAGATCGAAATTCCGGTACAATATCAGAACGAACTTATTATTTATGATTCGAAAATGCGCAGTGAGGCGATCAAAAAGGCGATGGAGCTGCGTACTGACGGCAGAAATGTGGAGCTGATGGCAAGAGATATCTCAAAGACCGAAGAAGATTATCGCACCTATGCAAAGCAGAATCACTTTGTGAATGTGACATTTATGTAAGGAGACGGATACGATGGAAGAGATGAGATATTTAACCTTTGCCCTTGGGAAGGGAAGACTGGCGAAGAAAACTTTAGAGATGTTTGAACAGATCGGCATAACCTGCGAGGAGATGAAGGACAAAGATACCAGAAAACTGATCTTTGTAAATGAAGAATTAAAACTCCGTTTTTTCCTTGCGAAGGGACCGGATGTGCCGACATATGTTGAATATGGTGCAGCAGATATTGGTATCGTTGGAAAAGATACGATCTTAGAGGAAGGCAGAAATATTTACGAGGTACTTGATCTTGGATTTGGAAAATGCCGCATGTGCATCTGTGGACCGGAAAATGCAAAAGAGCTGTTAAACCATCATGAACTGATCCGCGTTGCAACCAAGTATCCGCGGATTGCAAAAGATTATTTCTATAATAAGAAACATCAGACTGTGGAGATCATCAAGCTGAACGGATCAATCGAGTTGGCGCCGATCGTCGGCTTATCTGAAGTTATCTGCGATATCGTAGAAACCGGCTCCACCCTGCGTGAGAACGGTTTGTCGGTGTTAGAGGAAGTTTGTCCGCTTTCTGCCCGCATGGTAGTCAATCAGGTGAGCATGAAGATGGAAAATGAGCGCATTACAAAACTGATTTCCGATTTAAAGACCGTCATATAAGATAACAAAAACCGTTTGCCACAGCAATGTTTTGAATACAGACGGAACAGATGTTTTGAAATGGAGGAGAAGTATGCGAATTATAGAACTGACAGAAGAGGCAAGAACAAATATACTGGAAAATCTTTTAAAAAGAAGCCCGAATTCCTATGGTGAATTTGAAGGCAGAGTAAATGAGATCATAGAAAATGTAAGGGCAAACCGCGATGCAGCGATCTTTGATTACACAAAGCGTTTTGATGGAGCTGACATCAACGCAGAGAATATCCTTGTGACGGAGGATGAGATTAAAGAGGCCTACGAAAAAGTGGATGAAAAACTGCTTACGGTGATCCGCAAGGCGCTGGTAAATATCCGCAAATATCATGAAAAACAGCGCCAGTATTCCTGGTTTGATTCCGAGGAGTCCGGCATTATTTTAGGACAGAAAGTGACTGCCTTGGAAAAAGTCGGCGTTTATGTACCGGGCGGAAAGGCAGTTTATCCGTCCTCCGTGCTTATGAACATCGTTCCGGCAAAGGTTGCGGGTGTAAAAACCATCGTTATGACAACACCTCCCGGAAAAGACGGAAAAGTCAATCCGGCGACCTTAGTTGCAGCAAAAGAGGCAGGTGTGGATGCGATTTATAAAGTCGGCGGTGCACAGGCGATCGCAGCGCTGGCATTTGGTACGGAAAGCGTTCCAAAGGTAGACAAGATCGTAGGCCCTGGTAATATCTATGTTGCCCTGGCAAAGAAAGCCGTATTTGGTTTTGTAAGCATTGACTCCATTGCAGGTCCCAGTGAGATCATGGTGTTAGCAGATGAAACGGCAAACCCGCGTTTTGTTGCAGCAGACCTTCTCTCACAGGCAGAACATGACGAGATGGCATCTGCGATCCTTGTTACAACGAGCAGGGATTTAGCGGAGCAGGTATCAAAAGAAGTGGAAGGTTTTGTTGCAAAGTTATCCAGAAAAGAGATCATTCAGAAGTCTTTGGATAATTATGGTTATATCTTAGTGGCAGAAAGTATGGACGAGGCAATCGAGACGGTAAATGAGATTGCATCAGAACATCTTGAACTTGTCACAAAGAATCCGTTTGAGACGATGACAAAGATCCGTAACGCGGGAGCAATTTTTGTCGGGGAATATTCCAGTGAACCATTGGGTGATTATTTCGCCGGTCCAAACCATGTGCTGCCGACGAACGGAACTGCTAAATTTTTCTCACCGCTTAGCGTGGACGATTTTATCAAAAAGTCAAGCATTATCTCTTATTCAAGAGAGGCCTTAGAGCCGATTTATAAAGATATCGTACAGTTTGCAGAATGTGAACAGTTAACAGCGCATGCAAATTCAATCCGTGTACGATTTGAAGACTAGAGAGGAATGTGATAAAATGGAAAGAACGGCGGAGTACATACGAAAAACAAAAGAAACGGATATTAAGATCAATCTGAATATAGATGGAACCGGTAAAGCGGAGATTGACACTGGGATCGGCTTTTTTGATCATATGTTAGAAGGATTTGCCAGACATGGTTTTTTTGATCTGGATGTCAAAGTGGAAGGGGATCTTGCCGTGGACTGCCATCACACGATTGAAGACACTGGAATCGTGCTTGGTAATGCGATCCGCAAAGCGTTAAAAAATAAAAAGGGCATCAAACGTTTTGGAAGCTGTATTTTGCCGATGGATGAGACACTGGCGCTCTGCGCCGTGGATCTCTCCGGCAGACCTTATCTTGTTTTTGATGGCGAATTTACTGTGGAGCGGGTAGGGTATATGGACACGGAGATGGTTAAAGAATTTTTCTATGCCGTTTCTTATGCAGCGGGTATGAATCTGCATATCCGTGTATTGTCCGGCGGCAATAACCATCATATGATCGAAGCAATGTTCAAGGCATTTGCGAGGGCGTTAGATGAAGCAACCGGCTATGATCCGCGTATCACGGATGTGTTGTCCACAAAAGGCAGCCTGTAGGAAAACTTGCGATTCCTGCAGAAATCTGTCTTAGGTATATATCACAAAAGAAAAACGTGTATGGCTTGTTAAGAAAATGCAGGAATGGAGAGTTTTTAAATATGGAACACAAAAATATTGTTGCCACCATTTACTTAAAAAATGGACAGGCAGTAAAAGGCATGGATAATTTTGAACCAATGGGCTGGGACGTGATCAGTCTGGCACGTCTTTATAATGACAGCGGTATCGATAAAATCATCATTTTTGATCTCTCAGACGATGACGAAGAACACGAGAAGAATATCCATACCATCAAAAATATCAACCGCAATGTCGAGATCAAAGTCTGCGCAGGTGGAAACATCAGCCGCTTTGAGGATGTCAAGAAATTTATTTATGCCGGATGCCTGCAGGTTATTGTAAACGGTGCAAAATCAAACAGCATGGATATTGCAAGAGAGGCGAGCGACCGTTTTGGAAAAGAGCGCATCCTTGTTTCCGTGGCAAATGTTGATTTTGTATTCAAACATCAGGAGGAGATGCAGGAGCATTTTCACGAACTTCTGGTTTTAAATACCAGCGTTTTGACGGCAATCGAAAATATTACAGACGTTCCGTATGTCGTATATTTTGAGGAATGCGATTACGAGAAAATTATTGAGACCTTAAAACGCGAAAATGTACGCGGAATTGCCGGATCTTTTATCAATGATCCTGAGACAGATATCATGGAAATGAAAGCACAGCTCTCTGCAGGCGGGATCAAGATGGATAATTTCGAACCGGCATTAAAATGGGCAGATTTAAAGAAAAATTCGGATGGCATGGTTCCGGTTATTGTGCAGGATTACCGCACGGATGAGGTTTTGATGCTTGCCTACATGAACGAAGAGGCTTTTGAAACGACGATCAATATCGGAAAGATGACCTATTACAGCAGAAGCCGCCAGGAGTTATGGATCAAAGGTATGACATCCGGACATATCCAGTATGTAAAGTCACTGACCGCAGACTGTGATTATGATACGATCTTAGCGAAAGTATCACAGATCGGTGCAGCCTGCCACACCGGAAATGTCTCCTGTTTCTTTAATGAGATCGTCAAGAAGGAGTATATGGAGAAAAATCCGCTGAAAGTATTAGAGGATGTCTATGCGATTATTTTAGACCGCAAGGCAAACCCGAAAGAGGGGTCATACACGAACTATCTGTTTGACAAAGGACTCGATAAGATCTTAAAGAAGATGGGAGAAGAGGCATCAGAAATCATCATCGCAGCCAAAAATCCGGATCCGGAAGATATCAAATATGAGATATCCGATTTCATGTATCATATGATGGTGCTGATGGCGGAAAAGGGAGTTACGTGGGAGGAGATCACACAGGAGCTTTCACAGAGGTAATATACGAAGGACATTTACAGGCAGAAATTACTTGTAAATGTCCTTTTGCAGGTTCATCATGAATAACAAATATTTATGAAAGAGAGATTACAATGATACCATTAAAAATAGAAACACTGTTAAAAGGCCGCGTGGTTGAACATGATCGGGTAGAATATAAAACAGGATGGAACCCAAATGATATCATTCATTCTATTTGTGCTTTTGCAAATGATTATGACAATACAAACGGTGGATATATTGTGATCGGTGTAAAAGAAGAAAATGGGATGCCGGTATTTCCTTTAGAAGGGGTACCAAAAGAGGATCTGGATTCCGTCCAACAGGAAATTTTTCAGTATTGCAATCAGATCGTTCCAAGATATATTCTGAGAATGGAAATCATTGATTATCAGAATTCCGGAATTTTTTTGATTTATCTTTGGTGTTCTGCTGGTGACAGTGGTCCATAACAGGCGCCTAAAACTGTTTATCTGGAAATTGATAATATCAGACGGGGATATCTGGAAGATTTTATTAAGAAAAGCAATAGCAGCCTGATCGAAGAAATCAATAACAGTACGCTCGAAGAATTACTCCTTGCCGAAGAAGTCGCCGATGAGACAGATACAGAATTGGATATTAGAAATATCGGGGTTTTAATGTTTGCAGAACATCCGGAAAAATTTATCCCAGGATCATACATTGAGTTAATCCGGTTTAATACAAAAGAAGCAGAGGCATCCGATGATTTTATTGAAAAAACCTTTACAGGTCCTATCTGGAAACAGGTTCAGGATGCATTAGATTACATTAACACAAATGTTATTGAAGAAAAAGTTGTAAAACTTCAGGGGCAGGCGGAATCAGAACGATTTTTTAATTATCCATATAATGCCCTTGAAGAGGCACTGGTAAATGCAGTTTTTCATAAATCATATCGTGAACAGGAACCTGTTGAAATCCGGATTTACGTCGACAGTATCCAGATACTCAATTATCCGGGATTGGCAAAATGGATTAATCTTGAGCGATTTGCCGAAGGCAGGATCAAAGGCAGAAAATACAGGAACAGACGGATTGGAGAATTATTTAAAGAAATTGATTTGTCAGAGAAAAAAGGCACAGGTATTCCCAAAATATTACGTGAACTTAAGAAAAATGGTTCTCCTGGACCGGAATTTGATATGGATGATGACAGAACATATTTGAATACAATTATTCATATCCGCGATGGATTTGATAAAAATGAGATTATGTCCGAATCAATGTCCAAATCAATGTCCGAATCAATGTCCGAATTAGAAATTGCCAGAATACAGGTAATATTACAATATCTGACTGTTCATGATACCATTAACAGTGCAAAAGCGGCTGAATTACTGGATGTAGAGAAAAAGACCGCAAGCCGGCTGTTGTCAAAAGCTGAAAAAGTAGAAGTTCTGATCAGCAAAGGCAAAACGAAAGATAAAGTTTATATGAAAAAATAATTTTGGTATATCAGATAAAATCCTGAAAATGAAAATTGGAGACTCCATGTTTGAAAAAATAAAACAACTTATGACTGGTAATCTGTCAAAAGGCGGCAGGCAGGTCTACATCGATGATCTGCGCGTCATAGCGACCGTATTTGTGATCGGGGTGCATACAGTCTCACTGGCTGCCACGATGACAGAATACGGAAGCATCCCATTCCGGGTGCTTACCATCTTTAATTTTATATTTTTGTCCTGCAACCTGCTTTTTGTCATGTTAAGCGGAGCATTATTGCTCCCGGTAAAAAATGAATCGATCGGCAGTTTTTTCCGGAAACGTTTCACAAAAGTTGCAATTCCGCTGGTTGTCTATTACATTCTGTATATCGTGGCAAAGGAAGGGCTTGTCTGGCTGAGACCGGACCACTGGATTCTGATGTTGAGGCGTATTTTAACGGGGGCTCCAATGGAGGCACCTCATTTCTGGCTGGTCTATGTGATCATCTGGCTGTATGTACTGACGCCGTTTATGCGGTATATTGTACATAATATTCCCGATACCGTATTGTCTGGTGTGATAGGGGTCGTATTTGCAATTTGTGCATTGGACACCTATCTACCACTTTACGGAATCAACTCTGTGTTTGGCATTGTGGTGGATTCTTATGCGGGCACTTTTTTACTTGGATATTTTCTTTCTGAAAAATGCAGCAGAAAGGTAGAAAATTTTTTCATGTTTACAGGATTTCTATCATTTATTGAAACCTGTATGTGGATCTGGAACGGAAATGATTATGTCAATTATATTTATCAGAATTCGCCCACAATGATGTGTTTTACGGCAGCTATCTTTTTGTTGGTAAAGCGCCTTGCGTCCCAAAAAACAAAAAGCAGTTTCTTTGTGCAGTGGATCAGCCGGTACAGTTATTCTATTCTGCTGATCCACTGGGGCGTACTTCATTTTGTGGTCAAACAGAAACTGCATGTCAATGTGCTCGGCGGTGGCATTGTCGGCGGCTGTATTGTGATGATGGTACTGACTCTTTTTATCTCAGCAATCGGTGCAATGATACTTGACAATACGCTGCTGAAATGGCTCCAGAAACCTTTTACAAAAAAGCAGAGACAGAAATAAAAATACAAGGTATGAATTTGTCCATAGATTCATAAAATGATATCAAAAATCAGAATAAAAAAACGATGTTTACTTAAAAACGGTCACTGGTATACATAATATTTTTATGGTAAACCAGTGCCAGGACACAGAACTGCTGTATGAAATCAGTCATATAATTTTATGCAGATGGACTGGCACAGAAATGGAGTGTTCTATGGACAGACAGACAGTCGAACGGCGCAGGGAATATGTGCAGAATATCCGCAATTCTTTTTATGAGGAAAACGGGATGCAGAAGAGAGAGACCAGAGAGGTGGATGATTCTGCACCGGAAATGGGGCTTGCGGCAGCACTGAAACTGCGCATTTTTTTATCTGTATGTATATTTGCAGCTTTTTTAGGCTGCATGTATACCCATACGGATTTGTGTGGTTACAGCACGCAGACGATCACAGAAATGATCTGTGATAATCATTATTATACAAATCTGAAAAATTATGTTATGATACATTGAGCGCAAGTGAGTCAACATACATGCATGATTGACGAACGGCGAAATTTGAGCGCGAAAGAAGAAATGGAAAGGATTTTTTTAAATGACAAAATTAGCTTTATCCGATGAGATACTGATGAAGATTGATAAACCGGCGCGCTATATCGGTAACGAGTTAAACAGCGTGGTAAAAGAGAAAGATACGGTTGATATCCGATTTGTGATGTGTTTCCCGGATGTTTATGAGATTGGAATGTCACATCTTGGTATCCAGATTTTATATGATATGTTAAATAAAAGAGAGGACGTCTGGTGTGAGCGCGTCTATTCCCCGTGGCCGGATCTGCATGCAATTTTAAAAGAAGAGAATATCCCGTTATTTTCTTTAGAGTCGCAACAGCCGGTAAAGGATGCGGATTTCTTGGGAATTACGATACAGTACGAGATGTGTTATACCAATATCTTACAGATCTTAGATCTAAGCCAGATTCCAATCGAGGCAGCAGACAGGACGGAAAATGATCCGATCTTAATTGGCGGAGGTCCATGTACCTATAACCCGGAACCGATTGCGGAATTTTTTGATCTGTTTTATATGGGAGAAGGCGAAATTTCCTATGATGCACTGCTGGATCTGTACAAAAAAATGAAGCAGGAAGGAGCTTCGCGCAAGGATTTTTTACATGAGGCCGCAAAGATTCCTGGTATTTATGTACCATCTTTATATGAAGTAAGCTATAAAGAGGATGGAACGATCGCCGGATTTGAACCGGTGTATGAGGATGTGCCACGCACGGTCACAAAACAGATTGTTACAGATATGACGCAGGCAGTTTACCCGGAAAAACCGATCGTGCCATTTATCAAGGCAACACAGGACCGCGTGGTTCTTGAGATCCAGCGAGGCTGTATCCGTGGCTGCCGTTTCTGCCAGGCGGGTATGGTCTACCGTCCGACACGTGAAAAAGATGTGGAACGGTTAAAAAAACTTGCGTACCAGATGTTAAAGTCAACCGGACATGAAGAGATCTCTTTAAGCTCTTTAAGTTCTTCCGATTACTCACAGTTACAGGAACTTGTGACATTTTTAATTGAGGAATTTAAGGGAAAAGGTGTCAATATTTCTCTTCCATCTCTGCGTATCGATGCATTTTCCTTAGATGTTATGGGAAAAGTGCAGGATATCAAGAAAAGCAGTCTGACCTTTGCACCGGAGGCTGGTTCCCAGCGTCTCAGGGATGTTATCAATAAAGGTCTTACAAAAGAGGTTATCTTAGAAGGTGCCGGAATGGCATTTGAAGGTGGCTGGAATAAGGTAAAGCTTTACTTTATGTTAGGGCTTCCGACCGAGACAGAAGAGGATATGAAGGCGATCCCGGAACTGGCAAACGATATTGCGGTACGTTATTATGAGATTCCAAAAGATCAGCGGAATGGGAAATGCCAGATCACAATTTCAACATCGTTTTTTGTGCCAAAGCCTTTTACACCGTTCCAGTGGGCATCCATGCATGACCCGGAGGACTATATTGCGCGTGCGAAAGTTGTCAATGACACGGTAAAAGAGCAGTTAAACCGTAAAAGCATCAAATACAACTGGCATGAAGCTGATGTGACGGTGTTAGAGGGTGTATTAGCACGCGGTGACCGCAAGGTCGGAAATGTGATCCGCACGGTTTATGAGCGTGGCGGCATATTTGATGCGTGGTCCGAATATTTTGATTACCAGAGATGGTTGGATGCATTTGCGGAATGTGGCGTGGATATGGATTTTTACACCAAAAGAGAGCGCTCACTTGATGAAGTATTTCCATGGGATTTCATTGATACCGGCGTGACGAAAGAATTCTTAAAACGCGAATGGCAAAATGCCATGGAAGAGAATGTGACTCCAAACTGCAGGATGCGCTGCTCCGGATGTGGTGCCGCCCAGTTTAAAACAGGGGTATGTATGGCAGAGCGTTAAAAAAGATATTTAACGTTTTACATGAGATACTTAATGTGAAAGAAGAAAGGGTTAATGTAAGGTTGACATTATGATAAAGATAAGGATTAAATTCCGTAAATACGGTGTGATGCGTTTTATCGGACATCTGGATATTATGCGTTATTTTCAGAAGGCAATGCGCAGGGCAGAAATTGATATCTGCTACTCGGAAGGCTTTTCCCCGCACCAGATCATGTCTTTTGCGTCACCGCTTGGTGTCGGAATCACCAGTGATGGAGAGTATCTTGATATTGAAGTAAATTCTACCAGATCAAGCGAAGCGTCTATTAAGGCACTGAATGATACCATGGTGGAAGGTGTGGAAGTCACAGAGTATGTAAAGCTGCCGGACAATGCGAAAACAGCAATGTCCATGGTTGCAGCGGCGGACTATGACCTTTTCTTTAAAGAAGGGTATGAACCGGCTGCAGACGTTAGAACTTTTGCAGATGGCATCCGTCAGTATTTTACGGAAAAAGAAGAATTTCTGATCACAAAACAGACGAAAAAAAGCGAAAAAGTCATGGATTTAAAGCAGCTTGTATATGCATTTGATGTGTCAGAAAGAGACGGCAGACCGGTATTTTATTTAAAAGTATCCACAGGAAGTACGGATAACCTAAAGCCGGAACTTGTACTAGAAGCAATGTTTCAGGCAATGGGATATACTTATGACCAGAATGCGATCCAGATTCACCGCAGGGATGTCTATGCCATGGATCCGGCAGGAGATGGATTTATTTCCCTTGGGAAAATGGGGGAAGTGATCGGGTAATATGAACCGTTTTATTATTACAACAACAGAAATCGAAAAAAAAGAATACCGCATTGCGGCACTCTGTGATGCCAGACAAAAACTGATCGAAGTGACCACGGAATCCCTGACCGGGACATCTGTGCTTGGAAATATTTATATAGGCAGGGTAGAAAATGTTGTAAAAAATCTGAATGCTGCCTTTGTCTGCATTGCACCGGGACAGAACTGTTACCTGCCGCTGCAGGAGCTGAAAAATCCGGTTTTTACCAAAAAACAATCAGAAAAAAAAGCAATTTGTGCAGGGGATGAACTTTTAGTTCAGGTGGTAAAAGAAGCATTAAAGACGAAGGATCCTTCCGTAAGTACGAACCTTACGTTTACCGGAAAATATGTGATCCTTACGACTGGAAAACGAAAAATCGGTGCATCTTCCAAGCTGCCAAAAGAGAAAAGAGAAAAACTGTTAAAGTTCGTAGAAGATTTTCTTTCAGGCAAAGAACAGATTCCATATGGTGTGATCATCCGTACCAATGCTGCGCAGGCATCAAAAGAGGAACTGCTTTTGGAATTGGCACAGCTTGAGGCAGAAGTTCAAAAAATCATCTCAGGCGCAAAATATTTGATCCGCTATTCTCTGGTACATAAAGAGGAACAGCCGTGGCAGAAGATGTTAAACGGACTTTATGAAACAGAACTGGGGGAAGTGGTGACGGATGACAGAGAAATCTTTGAGACAATCTGTAACATGTATGGTGTCGGTGCAAAACAGCTTGTAACCGGGGGCAGTGTGAGATCCAGGGTAGATGAAATACTCACCGGACATGGTCTTAAAATCCGCTATTATGAAGATGAAATGGTTTCATTATCTGCACTTAGCGGGATCACATCACAGCTTCACGATGCATTGAGGGAGAGAGTATGGTTAAAGTCAGGTGCGTACCTTATTATCCAGCCGACGGAAGCTCTGACGGTAATTGATGTAAATACCGGAAAAAACATTGCCAAAAAAGAAATGCAGGAAAACTTCCTTAAAGTAAATATCGAAGCTGCAGAAGAAATTGCAAGACAGTTAAGGCTGCGCAATATTTCAGGGATTGTCATTGTTGATTTTATCAATCTGGAAGCAAAGTCGGCAGAGAGTGAACTTTTAAATGTTTTTGGAGCGGCACTGAAAAAAGATCCGGTACCAACGCAGATCGTTGAGATGACAAAACTCGGTCTTGTTGAGGTCACGCGGAAGAAAATCAAAAAATCACTGCGGGAGAGTTTGTCCTGACACAATCTGGAACATTTTACGGACATTTGAGTATCATCAAAATTAAGAAAGTATAGAGAGAATAAAAATGAATTTAAGTTTTATTGAGATTTTAAAAGTAATTTTTCTTGGAATCGTGGAGGGAATCACGGAATGGCTCCCGATCAGCAGCACCGGACACATGCTTTTAGTGGACGAATTTTTACAGCTAAACGCAAGTGATTCCTTTAAGGAAATGTTTTTTATTATCATTCAGCTTGGTGCGATCCTTGCGGTTGTAGTCCTCTACTGGAACCGGATGTTTCCGTTCCAGTTTAAGGATAAGGCGAAGCCTGTGATAAGAAAAGATATTTTTTCTTTATGGTTTAAAGTAGTGGTAGCATGTATTCCGGGAGCGGCTGTCACAATATTATTTGACGATTATATCGAAGCACATCTTCACACACCGGTTGTGATTGCGATCGCTCTGATCTTTTATGGTGTTGCCTTTATTCTGATTGAAAACTGGAATAAGACAAGAGAGCCAAAGATCAAAACGCTTGCGGATATTTCCTACCAGACTGCATTTATGATCGGATTGTTTCAGGTTCTTTCCATCATTCCTGGAACTTCACGTTCCGGTGCAACGATCATAGGTGGACTGATCATAGGTGTCTCCCGTGTAGCTGTTGCGGAGTTCACGTTCTACCTTGCAGTTCCGGTTATGCTTGGCATGAGCCTCTTAAAACTCTTGAAATTTGGATTCGCATTTACCGGGGCAGAGATTGTGATCCTGGGAGTTGGAACAGTGGTTGCGTTTCTTGTCTCCATTGTTGTCATCCGCTTTTTGATGTCCTATATACGGAAACATGACTTTAAGGTATTTGGATGGTACCGTATCGTGCTTGGAGCGCTGGTGCTGGTTTATTTTGCTTTCAGATAAAAATATTTTATAAATTTGTAAAAAATGGTTGACGTAACAAAAAATATATGCTAAAGTAACGGAGTATGCCGCACAGTGAGGTCTGAAAGTCCGTCTATACTGTATCAATCACAGATAGAAGGCACCATAACTGGCGAGTAATGATAATAGGAGGTGCCATATGTACGCAATTATAGCAACAGGTG